>Ga0302271_10001349_pt1 | contig 23731 bp, 18 predicted proteins | sample III_Bog_N1_1_FD_198767 | JGI IMG/M metagenome (GOLD analysis project Ga0302271, IMG submission 198767) | Peat permafrost microbial communities from Stordalen Mire near Abisko, Sweden - III_Bog_N1_1 | ecosystem: Environmental > Terrestrial > Soil > Wetlands > Peat | place: Sweden: Abisko... | reverse complement strand
TCATTTTTCAATATTATTTGAATAAAGTTTTTTTTTCCCCCTCTTTTTTTCCAATAGATGGCAAATGTGAAAGTGGGGACTAATGCAGATATGCACATGGAGAAGCAGAGCTAAAGAAGAGGTAATTAACAATACATAATGTCTCAACCAAAAGGGTTGGCTTGATCCATCGAAACTAGCTAATATTTATTCATTTTTATCAACTATCTCATACCACGCATAGTCAGCTCTATTTTTTTATCTTTTGTATTTCTCCTTAAATAAAGGGTGCCTCAAGATGACCGATGGTTAGGCAAAAAGAAGCATTACTTCTAGCATCGCAGCAAGTAAAAAGCTGCATTTAAATAAGAAAATTTAATTTCCTTTTCTTTTCTAAATCAAAATAATTACAGTCATTTTCTTAAAATCTATTCAATTTCTCTTTATCCCTCCATTGACTCTTCTAACTGTTTTTTTCTTAAATTAGTCAGCAGTACGATCCCAATAACTAGTTCTAATACCCGCACCCATCACAACTCGATTAAGATGTAAAAATATTTAATATATTTTTTGCTTTTCGATTCGAAATACGAAATCGATTTTTATTAAATTCTTTCTCTTTCGGAATCAGCAACTCAACTAATTCTTGATGATGCAAAGCATGATTTAGAACATGTAATTGATGCAGCTACAACTGTAGTAACAATAACTCTAACCCTAGCAGTAAATCAATCCGAGATGATGGCGAATAAACCCAATCCCAGTGCTAATAATTCTCCCTCCATGAGTCGATCGATGTCAATATCTTACAAGCTTAAATATCTCCCTCCTTTTCAGCAATAGTAAAAATGAGTATTTTTCTGCTAATTTTGGTTCTCTAGTTTCTATTAATATATCTCCATTATGTCTTTCTGTAAAATTTATTTACACATACACATGCATACATAGGGCACACTGGATCACAGAATATCAATTCAATTATTGAAACTCTTAACTCTTAAATATCAAAATATTCCCTTTACATTTACCATTTGAAGACATACACAAACAACTTTAAAAAAAACAAGCATTTCGTAGACGATCACAAACTTCTCACGAAATTATCGTTTTCGAAGTAGCCTTCCACTAGCTTGCCATCAGCACTGCTGTATTCGCCGCGTCCATTCATGCGATCCTATTGAAAACGATTAAAACAAAATATCAAACTCAAATCCATTATTTCCTTTGTATTAACAATTTAGAATGAAATTCAAGAGGTTGATCTTACTTATTCCCAGTCTCCTTTGTAGTACGATTTATCTACCCATGTATAGATGCCTTTGCCTTATCTGAGTCCACCCTCGAAGTACCCTTCATATTAGTCGTTATTAGCGAAGGAATATGTGCCTTTCCCATTCTTTTTGCCACCCAGCCTTTTTCAAAATTTATCATTGTAATAAAGAAATCAATGAGATAAAATGAAAATCCATACCATTCTCCATCATATCTGTCTCCTGTGGCCATCTCAAGTGTCCCTAATCCTTCTTTCTTATCCGTCTTCCATTCACCTTGAATCAAAAGAACATAAATGACATTAACATTTTCTATTGACTATTCTCTTATTTTTTTTGTTATAATTACCATCATAGATATCTCCATTAGCATATTGATAAACTCCAGGGCCATTTCTCTCACCATCTACAAATTATCCTTGATATACATCTCCATTGGAGAATTAGAATGTTCCCATACCGTTTTTATCATCATGACTCCATTCACCTTCATATCTTGATCCATCCACAAATGTATACACACCTTATCCTGATTTCTACCCATCTACGAAACCACCTTCATATCGATCACGATTCTAGCATATCATAACACCTTATCCATGGACTTTGTCATTCACCCATTCACCTTCATATTCAGCTCCCGATGAATAGAACAATATTCCCTTGCCATTTTTCGCATTTCTTGCCCATTATCCTTCATAGCGATCACCGTAGCCAAAGTAGTATATGCCCTCGCCTGATTTCTCTCCATTCAGCCAGTCACCTAGAGGGTTGAAGCATCAAAAAAGAAAAAGATAAAAATTCTTTTAAAAGACTTTTCCAAAAAAATCTATTGATTTATTAGTCCCATTTTTTGTTATTTTTCATATTGAAATATCTCATTTTGTTACCTTCATATTTCTCTCCTTGTGAAAGATAAGTATATGTTCCAAGTCCATGCTTTCTATCGTTAAGCCATTCACCAACGTAGCTATTCCCATTAGTGTAGTAGTACGTGCCCTAGCCTTCTTTTAAACCTTCTCGCAGTTTTCCTTGATATCTCTCACCAGAAGCAAACACATAGCATCCATTTCCATGGAATAAATCGTCCTTCCAGTCACCAACATACACGTCGTTGTTAGCATAGTAATAGATTCCAGAGCCATTACGGAGATCACCACGAAGCTCTCCTTCATACTTAGAACCATCTCCATATTGTTTAGTTTAATGTCCTGGGATCTACTGCACTTTTGCAGCGAAAACTTCAATGATTTACTTACGTTCTTCTAGGATCTTCTTAGCTTCTTCCTCTAAGTTGATTTCTTATCGGTGATCTTATTGAATGTTACTAGCCTTCACTGCCAAAGGTCGGCTCTCTTTTCCAGTAGTGGAAGCATTAACAAATTACTATTATTATGATAAAATCTGTCCAGGTTAAGAGTTATTGACAATTCTGAATTATTATTATTATTATGCTTGCACTTGCGATTGGATGAATTAACCAGGAAGTTATTACTATTGCAGGAATTGTTGAGGAGCTTATTGAAGCGATTGCTAGTACTGAGGGAATTGCTAAGGAGGTGGCTATTACTAAAGCTGTTGTTGTTGAGAGTAATTCAGGAACTATTATTACTATTAAGGATTGTATGCTTATTGCTGTAATTATCCTGAAATACTCATGTTTTTTTATGTTTTGTTTCTTTTTGGTGTTTTAAACTAAATAAATTGAGTGTGTTTTTTATTTATTTATGATTTCTGTTTTTCTTATGCATATCTGTGTATGTGTTTACCACAAACTAATTCAAATATTTTTCCATTCAAAAGTAATCCTACCCCAATTTGAGAATGTTTTCAATTTAATCAAAAGGTCATTGTTGAGAGCTCTTACTTTTGCTTTAAATTTTATTGTGTTTTTTATTTTTCGAAAGAGACATATGGCATATATCTTTGCACTGAGCTAAATAGAATTCTTCATCAACAAGCAATCTTTAAGAAACATCTTGATTTCGAAAAATAATGCATATTCATCATTATCTCAGTGTTTAACATCCTTTCACATTGAAAAAAAAAACAAAAGAAAAGAAAAAATCAAAATTCATTCCCCTCCCCCCTTTTGAATTAATTGAATTCTCCCACTAGATTTCCCTTAAATTAAAATCAATGTTTATCCTAAAGTTAACTGCTCTCTGTCTCTCCAGTTAATCGCGAAATTAACAAACTTTTCCCTAGAACTACATTTTCAATTCCTCTAAGAAACGAAGGAACTCTCTGAGGGAAATTCAAAAGAAAAAAGAATCAAAAAAACAAAAAAGCAAAAAATTTACTAGCAACTTCCAACAAAGAAAACTGCAAAGTTAGTGAATGAAGCCCGAATCCCAGCAAAGTGTTCATTGGAGTAAGTTAAGTTTCCTCACACTCACTCACTCACTCGCGCTTAACTATGCTCCAAAGGCACTTTTGCTGTTGGGTTGGGATTTCCACTACGCATTCGATTCCACTCTGAAAAAATCACACAGAGAATAGCATCAGATAGAAGTAGATAGCTGAACTATTAATATTTTTACAAGGGATGAGTTTTTTAAAACCATTAGTCAACAACCAATTATGCATATTCATCAATGTCAAGAAACAAAACTGCAATAATGCTGTTTTTCTTGCATCGTATGAAGGGTTAAGCCTTGAATTGTTTAGAACCAATTCAGCTCACCCACAATAGACTGATAATAGTCTAGCATATTGATTATTTATCCCCCCGCCATTTTAGTTCGTTTGCTTATCGAAATCTTTAATATCTGCAAGCTTAAAGGGATGAAAATGAAATTTTTCAAGCAGTTTTCTAAAATATATATTTATCACTATGCATACTCACACACATGCACATGCACATGCAAACATACTAATGATTTATGTTTTAATGCAAAGCCTAATATTTTTTAGAGCCAAGCAACCAATGATTCTAAGAATATTGAATCAAAATCAAAATAAATATTCCAAGATTAAAAATGAAAGAAAAATATACATTACATCATTGAAAAAAATACAGCTAAGGAAAAGCAGTTAATGTATTTCCAACGGCTGAATTTAGATGATTTTCATAAATCAAATGAGCTCCCCTCCCCATCATTTTAACGAACTTTTGTGATAATTTAATTTATATTGAAAATTAAACCCATTTTGTGGGGGATGGTGGGGATTATTTTCTGTTAGGAATTTAAGATTAATTATCTATTCATATTTGCAAAATTGAATTAATTATCCCTTTTTTACAAATTAAACACAGAGAAAACAAATAATTATCATATTTAAAGACCTTTTGAATAAATTAAAAAAGACGAATTCAAATTTTTTTCCCCAATTGAGCAACACTGCTTCTTGTGGGGGGAAGAATCATCTTAATTTCAAATAAATTAGATTTTCATTTTTTGGTAATCGTTTTCTCATTTTTTTTCATGAAATGAACCTAAATGATTATAGTTCCATGATGGGAGTTCTTGCGGATGGCTTTCGTGTAAACTAATCATAGATATTTCTTTGGTATTTTATGATTCTTCTTTCGAATCGTCACTATCTTTATTTGCATCCTAATAATGCGAATTCTTATCATCTTGATCTTTCTCCTTCTTTCTTTCCTTGTTCTCCCTGCTACTTCTCGACGATTCTGGAATTACTAAATCTTATTCATATGATATTCTCCTTGTGTTGTTGCTTTATTTAAAAATACTCGTTTATGTTGCATATTTCGCTTTCATTTGCTTTGTCATCTTATTACTACTACTAACACTCTATTACCCTTATTACTCCATAGGATGCCTGTAGATGTTAAACTACGGTGGGAGGGTATGTGGCTTAATTGCAGAGTTTCTGCTTTCAGTGAGTTGATTTTTCTTTGTTTCCTATCGATTCGGAGGGAGTACTTACAACGCCACTGGAATGTCTTACTACATTAAATCCCCTGCTTCATTGAAGGAATAGTCATGTTGACTCCCATGGTTTTCTGTATCTGCAGGATTATTTGATTTTTATGTATCTTTGTTGCTTCGAAATGCTTGTAATTGATTCTAGAAAAGTTCTTCTAAAATCGATTAATTTGAGTTATTGTTATCCATTTATTTCTTCAGTCCAGATAAATCCACAAATTCTCCTTCTTTCAACTCTCGAATGGGTATATTTCCTGAATTTGATGGGGCTATTATGTTCTATGTTGAGGAGATAACCGTGTGTGCTTCCCTTCCTTGCTGTCCTAACATCTATGAGTTATTGGTGTCATTTTCATTCCTGAAACTCTTCGAATCCATTTAGGTGTTGTTGTTCCCAGTGTCCAGGAAATTATTCGTCGTTTAACTGAGATTGTAGAGACTCTTCACGCGGAGATCGTTCTTCTCATTCAAGGTATTCATCTTGTTGAATTTTATAGAATATCTAGATGGCACATCGGATTGTCGTTATTAGATACAATCGTTATCTTTCTCTTCAACTGTTTGCTAGATGAATAACAGCATTTCAGCATCTTCTTACCGAGCATGGAGGTGGGCTTTCTCTTTTAAATTAGATATGAACTACCTTACCAGCCATCTGACTTTTGTGTTTTTTTCAAGTTCTTCTTTTGTTGGTAGACTGTTAGCTAACCGAAAAGCATCACGGATATCAGAACGAAGAAACTATGCGATTTTCTTAGTCAACCTAATGAAAATTTTATTAAAAGAAAAGTCAAAGATGGGATTTTAAGTTTGTCGAAATGTAAGTCATGCTGAGTTTCTTTACCGATAAGCACTTTTATTTGCTTTGAGTAAGATGTTTTCTTCACATGCTAGATACAGCTCATAGAACGAGGAGAACTTCGAGTAATCCGTTCTTTCACTGTAGAACGTTTAGGGACGTAATTCCTTGATCAGATTCAAGATCAAATCGTTCTTTTAATTCTTTTCGTTAGTCCTCAAGAATTATTCCAAAGGAGTTTAGACATCTTCTAAGTTAGCTGCTCTATCGTCTAATATGGGTATTTTCTTTAAACTTGTGCTGTTGGGTGGAGGAAAAACTATGACTTCCTGTGATTCACGAGAATAATAGGGACTAGATGTATCAAGTTCTCCGTTGTTTCCACCACCACTACCACGTATGGCCATTGCTCGAAAGCTTAATTTCAAATATAAAACGAGTCATTATTTGTAATATTTTAGCTAAACAAATGAATCAAATACTTTCTAGTTTATGGTGATTCTTAGAAGGTCTGTTATTGTGTAAATTATTGCTACTACCATTGCTGTTTTGCTAGGTGGAATTTTTCTTCAATAAGTAACTAAGATATGACAGATACGCGTTCCCAATTTTGTTTCGAAAGTGTATTTGAAAATAGATCAGCAATATCGACAACAGATTCTCTTTTGTGTTTTGTAGCAGGCTCTTTTGATACCATTTCTTTTAAACCATAATTTTTCTTCGCTTTCTCAGCTAAATCTAGAGTATCTTTTATCATGTCTTTCTCAGTATCGCCAAACATAGTCGTCTACAATTTCTTGAATATCTTTAGCTTGTCAGTCCCTGTACTACGATTAAACCCTTTCTTATTGAGTATTTTCTTTTGTAAACTTTCTTATTTTTTCTTTCGTTTTAGCGTTTGTTTCTAGATTTCTTTGATCATTTTGTTTTTGAAAATTGATTCTAAATTTATGGATGGTTTCTCAGAGTATTCGAGCACTTTCCTTTGGTCTTCAGTGAATAGAATCTACTTCATTTTATCCATCTCATGAAGTCTCTCAAGGATTTCGAACATATTCAAATCGTTGTCAACCTTGAGTTTTCCAAAACATATCAAACATAATGGTTATTTTGGAAGATTATAAGTTTGTTAAGAGTTTAAATCAATTCTAACTAATGTTCTTTACTTATTTCATGGCTTCTCTGAGGAGTTAGTTTTTTTCTGTTACATAGGCTTAAAAGAAGCTCAGATTATAGAAGAAGTAGCTTAAACCAAGTGTGAGGTTTTGTATTTTCTTCCCGATTTTGCCAAAGATGCTTTCAAGGAATTCTTGTTTTGTATTGAATTTAGTGATGTCTTTGTCTTCGTGTGTGAGATCTTTGATTTCTTCGAAGGAATACAGCTGATTTGCTAATTGAAGCTTTAAACTCCATGAGTTGTAAATGCCCATGCCTATTCCAGCGATAACGAATACCATCTGAATGAAACCACCCTTTTGGTAAGTGGGAAAGAACATAAGAATAAGAAAAGTTTGAAAACACACACACACAAAACAATCTTCTAAATTCCTACCATATAAGAGAGGATTGAGTCGATTTTTTCATATTCTCTCGTTGTTGAATACGTAAACGAGCTTCTTTGGATAATAAATTAACCATAATTGACAGGGACAGTAGCAGAAGAGAGTGTGACTATATTTTCTCTGAATTCCTCTTCTGAATACATCACAAAGCTGTCTTGGGTGTAGTCTGAAAACCAAAACCAACTTTCGTTTGATAGGACTGTATTTTCAGAGAAGAAGAACTCAGTGAACGGCTTCATCTATTATTAAAGTCAACATCTTTACATATATGAAGAACTACAGAAATATATTAGTAAATTGTATTAGTTGGTACTTCTGATGGTATCATCCGGAAGAATTTCTTATTGTAAATGAAGGATTTCAAGTAGTTGCTTTCATCATAATTCGGAATGTATGAATTAAAGATAATTTATATTTTGAAGTATTCATTAGCGAGAATGTACGCATCGATCTGAGCCTACGACCAACAGTTGCTGCTACCTTAGCAAGATACGATTTCTATTCTTTGAAAAAGTAAAGGAGAATGTGAATAATTTCAATCTTGATTTCAAGTTAAATTCTAAGAATAAAGTCAAACAAATTTGTTTGAAGATCTCTCTCTCATCGCATTTATTCTTCAGTAAATCGTATTGATAATTTACTAATTCCTGTAGTTTTAGGGAAATTAACTAAAGAAATAAGACAAAAATGTTTTGCGTAAAATCTGAAATTCGAGCATATCTTTTTAGTAAAAAGACATGATTAAAAAATTGATATGGCTAAAAAAGCAATCATCTAAAATAAAAACCCATTAAGATACTTAAAGCAAGCTATTAAGCTCCTTAAACTTTGTTGCAACTACTAAGAAAAACTTACTTGACATAGTCGTACATCTGTGAATTCTGATTCCCTTGGAGAACGAATGTAGTATCTAGTGAAGGGCATATATACGCTGAAACAGGAATATCTGCGAAAAAATCTGACACTGATGACTACGCAGTTCCTTTGTGTTTTTCAAAGTGACTCAACGTGCACTCTTCCACAGGGATAACCGTAGTGGTTTGAACTTATTAGAGCTTTGAATTCACTGATGTTCTTGTTTAGGATATTGCGGAGACTTAGAATGTAAATGGTAATGTTGATAAATCAGTAGAGAGGATCCCATTATTCCAGATGTCAAATCGCATAGCGAACATCATTTTGGATACATCTATATTGAGTGATTATGGGGAATCATCTTAGACAGTGTTCTGATTGACATTGATGGATTTATTACCAAAGAAATCTTCAAACTTTTTCTGAAATGCGAAAATAAAAAATATCACAGCGCTCATCGATACAACTGCACCTACAAGCGTACGATGTTTCTTCTTCCCGAAGACATTCAGTGTCACAGGGATACCAAAGAAATCTAAGTACTCCAGCTTTTCCATTCAAAACCCTGAAGAAAAGAAGAATATTTATTATTCGTGGGTATTATTTTCTTCTTCTTTAAGTTTAGGTTTGTTTTAGTGCAATCAAAGACTTCTGATTCTCTATTAGGTTTTTTGTTAAAACTGCAGAAAAGATGTGCTAACTAGTTAGTTTGAATTCTCCACAAAATTTATCACTACTTTCCCCAAGATATTAATTGTCTCTTCAGCTTATTCACTCAATTTCTAATATCAAGTACCAAAAACGTTATTTGTTTCTATCTATCTTTAGAAATAGCTCGTTGTTAACAATAATTGATTACTTTGACTATCAACCAATCAATATTTCGAACAATGTGGAAATTAAGATATTTTTTTTGTATTTTTCGCAGCTTTAATTGAGTTGGGGCAAGATATTATTTTAACCTCCAAATTAAGGGAGTTATTTTTTGATTTACTGGGATTATTTCACCAATAACAAAAATATTAATATTCTTAAACTAATTAAATAATTATTTAATAAATGTTGATTGATAATGACAGTTACTTTTTAATTATTATTTTCAAGCCAAGCTATTAGGTTTTATATAAAGGACATCATGATTGCTTCAAACAAACTTGAATTAAAATACCTGTATATTTTCTTTGAGTTGTTGTCTCCTCTTGCAGTGTAAATCAAAAAGAATTTTACAAAAAGTGTAAAGGAACAAAATATTTCTACCAATAATAATTAATTAATTAAGAATTCAAGTATGCTTTTTGAATAGAACTATCCAACAATTAGACTGACTGGATAGTAAAATCAAGTGTTAACTGTATTTTGAATGAAAAGAACAAAAAACATTATTTGTAATTGAGTTATTTTTGACTTTTTCGCACATTTTGAGAATGATTCTCTCATTGCCTTCATTTTTGAAAAAGCGATCAATCTTCAAAAATTTAGACTAACTAATATTGATTCACCAAACTCTCTATCTCTCTTTTATTGATCAGTTTCTTATTTATTTTCATTTTTTTTCTAATTAAACTAATTCATCCTCTATGAGAAAGAGAGTTTACTTTCTAAGTTACAATTAAATTATCTTATCTCTAAAAGAGACATTCTGCTGAAAGGAATTATCAAATGTTTAAGTTCAATTTATGGAAAACAAGAAGCAAAGATATTTATAACTGAAGGTCAAAGATAAAAGGAAGGGAAAGTACTGGAGGGGGAAGGGGGAGGAGAAAGCTTAAATTATCTCTATCTCTCTTTCTCTTTGTGTGTGGATTTGTGATTGTCTCTTATTCTTAATTAGTTGTGTTTGTAAGCCTCTACTGCTGTTATATTAATTAATTGATCTAGCCTAAAAAGGTAGATAGTAAGAACAGTTCGACACATGAAATAAAATACTAAATAGAGCTTCCAATTAATTAATTATTTCTTGAAAAAAAATTTGACTTTTAAAATGAGTGAAGAGACTCTAATAGATTAGCAGGATATATCTGATGACGTTGATTACACCATCATTTGATAAAGCTCCTTGAGAATTCTGAATCAGAGAAAGAGTTTGATAAATAAGCATTGAGAAATGAAAGAACACTCGCTTTGGAAAAGTAAACGGAGTTGATTTCTCTGTGGGGAGGAGGAGAGAGAGAAAAAGTGAAAAGAAAAGAAGATAATCAAAGAAAGAAGAAAGAACTGAACTTCTTTTTGTTTGTTTTACTAAAATTAAGTAAGCAAATAAACCTGCCAATCTTATAGAACGCTCACAAAAAGAAGGAATACCTTCGGAGGTACTACTTTGGAAATACTGAAGATTTTGCCATTTCTTTCTTGAAAGACAAAAAAAGTGATTAATTTGGGGAAAAATAACAAGATAAAAGGATTTTTAATAGGTTATTCCTAGTGTGCCTTTCGACTCTCAAAAAATGCTGAGCTCGAAGACTCCGCGAGGAGAGGATAAAGAAGATCTCTCTATTAGCAGGTATTCTCAGTAGCTTCTTGAAGAAGACAGAATCAATAATTAAACTAAAAGATTGCAACAACAATTATAGTCGTAGCACTAACAGCACCGTCGCTCGTACAAGCTGTCAGGGGAGTTTATTCTTCCAGTGCCAATCATCTAGAAGGTTTAATCTTAATAGCTGCAAACATAATCGTAGCCTCAAGCTCAGCAGTAGCAGTAGCTTAAGGACTCGAAAGAATACAAATAGCAACAACGTCAATCACAATCGCAATAGCATTAGCTACTCTCTTAAGAGAAATGCTAATAGTTCTGCAATCTCAACAAAGAACAGCTCATAGCAATGATGAGTACACTCACAACAAATGGTATCAACAGCAATGGTATCACCTTGAAATATCGTGTGCCTTATCAACTCGCCTTGATATTCGCTACGTGGATATTCTTTGGGTTTTGTTTCCTCATGCGATACGAAGCAGAAACATCGAAAGATTCAGATTCGATATAAGTTCGAACATTCACGATAATTTTAATATCCTTGGGAATCGCTGGATTGGTTCTATGGAAATGCATTTTACTTCCGAAGAAGATCATTCTTCAGCAGTTATCTACGAATAAGATATCCTACATGGTTACGATGTTCTTTGTCAGCTCTGTGCTTCTCATGGAGTCATTTTCGCTAAAGGAGAACATAGCTGATTGCTGGGTGATTCCATCGACGATTGTGCAGATGAATTATATCCAAACGATCAGTAAATCGAGAGCACTAACATTGGTGTATATTGTAGTGCAGAATGTATATTTGATAATTAGGTTTTAGATCTTAGTAAACTGGGAATGGTAGAGTGGGTTGTACAGTGTGCTCATCTGCAGTGTGATTGCTTTCCATTAAGAGAAGATTTAATAAGAAACGAGGAGCTAAACGAAACAGATGATATCTTCGAATCAAAAAGCGAAACGATTAAATCGGTTGTATTATGATATCCTAGGGGTTATACCAGAAGGAGTAGCGATATTTGATAAGCACAGATCGTTGATATTCTGTAATAAAACGATCAAGGATCTGTTTAATTGCAAGAAACAAGAATTAGCGAAAATACTACTAGGGCTATCCACAAATCAATAGCACAATAACAACAATAACAACAATAACAACAATAACAACAATAATAACAATAATAACAATAATAACAATAATTCTGAGATCCGCTCATCTTCTAATATCCCTATGAATGGCACTCCTGGTCTCTCCGCTTCAGTACAGTTAAACTAGCAATAATCATCACAATAACAGCAGCAACAGCCATACTAATCCGAGTAAGTCCCTTACACGAGTGCTAGCAACATTCCCTTCAAGCCAGCAGCGAATTTCAACATGGATCCGTTCCTATCCATGATGGGATAAGAAGACACTCTCATGCGAGAAGCTATCATAGGCAGTTAGCAAAACAACACAAATGAAGGAAACACTATGGCTGGGTAGATGTGTGGACCAGGCAGTAGAATTGCATAATTCCGAAACGATGCGTAGTTGAAACTACTCAACACAGTGAATCTCAATGGAATCATCCTAGACGAGAAAACAAATGCTATGATCAACGAAGCAGCTGGGATGAGTAGTGCTGCAGGGTTTAGCTAGTCGAACATAGGTACTCTTCACAATATGCACAGTGTACCATTAATTAACACTAATTCGATTTAAGCTGACGGGGAAAACAACGAACCTAGTATTGCATAAAGAACAGGAACAGCTGCAGGTGCTGGAGGAGCTATTACCAGTGAGAAAACTACAAGCAAACATAAAATTGGCTATGAATAGCAAAAAAGTATCTACACACCTTCGTTTAAGATCATCGATCATGCGTAGTAGCTGCAATAATAAGGGTAGTAGATAACTAATGATTCAAGTACTAACTAAGTAGAAGGGATCGTAATGGCAAATAAACCGATGATAATTGTACCGTAGACATCAACTCAAACGTTTGATAAGTCGAATGGGACTGATTCTAAAGAATCGGGGAATAATGTCACGAATAATCGGAGTGTGTAATTGTTGAAATTAAATAATAATAATAATGAGTTGATTTAGATCATTGCCGATGAGACCAACTCTAACAAAAGGAATGACCCAACATTCTCGTAGCTCTAAACTCGAGACCTTGTGAGTCCACCAAACCAGTAGTTCTTTTAGAATTTCACACTGGCCTCAGGGAATATCGCGACATTACCTTAAATCAGTAATACCTTCAGCTAATCATCAGCTAACAACAATAACAATATGTTCGCAGGTGATAATCGATCTAAGGATACATTAGATAACTATTTTCATCCTGCACCTCCATCGCTACCTCTTGATATTGCATCTCCATTGTAATACCTGAATAGCGGCATTTCGCATGTTTCAGGGTATTTTGGAAGTGCAGATTAAACTAAAAGAGCACTCGTTGAAAATCATGAGAGCTCGACTGAGTTAATAACGAATAAACTGTAAAAATAATTTGAGAGAAATACGAATTAAACTTCTGCGAATAATAATACGAACAATCCGCAGAACGCAGCTACAAATAATATGAATATCACAGCAAACAATCTTAATATCACTACTAATAACGGTATTCTAAATAATAATGATGTATCGTATATTCACAATGAAGAGAGTGTGCTTCAAATCAATGCAGTCGTTGATAGTAACAACAACAATAACAATAATACATTCAGTGGGAACATTATCACTAATAACAATGCGAGTACAATCATCAACAACACAGGGAATATATTTATCAATAACAATAGCATCATCAAGACAACTCTCGGGAATGGTGTATCCACTGGCACTGGGTAGTAGTAGTAGTAAACTCTCCCTGGTACCAGTGGATAATAATCTAATGCACGAGCTTCAATACTCTTCAAGAGACCATTTGGAAGTATCAGTACGGGTAAGAATATCAAGGAAAGCAAAGGGAAGGAGAATGATCTCGTGGGTGGAGATGGTGATGCCTATGATGACGACGATGATGATGATAATAGTGAAGTGAATTACTTTAAGAATCTACCGTATTTTTAAGAAGAAGGGAATGGATTTCATTAGATATTTAAGAAGAGATTACTGAATGGAAAGTAAAACAATGAAATTGTTTAAAGTGAGACGAAAGTCAGTGATATCATAGGCGATTTATTCGGTGAGCGCTTAGCGACGAAGCTGGAAATACCAGCGAGATAGAATAGTAATAATGGAGTGAATCTAGGTGAATCGCATTCTAGAGTTGATCTCAATGACAATAACGCCCCCAATAGTACCCCTGTGACACCTTCACAGCAGAAGAAATAAGAATATGGTAAATCGAAAACGTTCTTCTCTTAAATGAATAAGAATACGAATCTGGGGTACATGTAGTTCTAAGAAGACATGCTTAAGATACAAGTGCGATGGCGAAATTAGATATTCGTATTGAAGTTCTTGCTGTTTGAGATTGAGACTTCATTGAATGTCACAGAGGAGTTTATATTCGTGCTAGTGGATCCATTATGGCAGGAATACTACAACAAACGCATGGAAGAAGTGGAAAAATATAAAATGAAGATGTTTGCGTCACTTTCGCATGAGCTAAGGACACCGCTGAACTGCACGATATCCATGTTAGAAGGACTGGAATAGTTCATCACTGATCCTGGGCTAGTTGAAGAGTAAGAAGGATTTATTTTATTTGACAGGGAGGGAATATGAGATATTATTTTTGTTTAATTCACTAATTTTTTGATTCTTTCCCCCCTTAATATCCTACAGTTACTTATACCCGGCTCTTCACTCTTAGAAGCTCTTACTGAATTAGATCAACGACATCTTGGATTTCGCATAGATCGACAGTGGGAAATTCAAGTATACTTTTGTAGATTTTAACCTTGAGTAATTACTCCAAGACTGCTCGACATTAATGCAAATGCAAGCCACCGTGAAATCCTTAGATTTACAGCTTCAAATGGACTCTAGACTCAACGCAATGATCAAATCTGATCCTAATCGTATTCGGTAAATTTTACTGAACTTCCTATCTAATTCCCTGAAATTCACTCCAGAAGGTGGATACATTAAAATCATCGCTGAACCTGTATTCATTAATGAAACGAATAAGCTGTAGAAATACGTTAGGCTATCGGTGAGTGACAGTGGCTTAGGAATGAAACCAGAAACAGTTTAGAATATCTTCAATGCGTTCAATAAAACGGAATATGAAAAAGAAGGTATGAATAGCTAAGGATGTGGGTTAGGGTTAGTGATTAGTTAATCAATATCGAAAGGATTATGCACTATGGCGCCATAACAGCCGAAGATTATCTCCCCGAAATCAGCAGCATTACCGAATAGCTCTGTGCAAAGAGATTTCATAATCGACAAAGCATTCATAGGGATTAAAGTTGAATCTGTGTATCAGTAAGGGAGTACGTTTTCGTTTATCATCGAAGACATGGCACCAAGATAGTTATAGCTCTCAACTGTGTATTATAACAACAATTCGTCTTCCCCTATCAACAACAACATGAGTGCTTAGTTCAAATAAGATAACAGCTTGAATAGCCCTACGAATAACAACAACAACAGCGCTAACTTTAATACTAACATTTTCTTCAATAAGAGTAAATATCGTGATAGCAGCAATGACAGCAGTTGCAGTCGTAGTTATAATTAGAATCCCATGGAGATAATCAACGAAGAACCTATGATGGCTACTGGGTCGGTTTCATATAGTCAAAATAATAATAAAAAATATCGTAATCCCAAGAACATCATTGAGCCTAGCAGCGAAGATGACAAAGAACAGCTGAAGTTCCTGTAATAAAGACAGTAAGTGCAATAAGCATAATCGATGCAGGAGCAGAATTCATCGTGCTGCGTTGAAGCAGAAACATAAGAAGATGATATTGCTTTTTAGTAGCCATAACAAACGATGCTTGGGTCGTTTATTCAGTAGTAAATTCTGAAGGAAACTGCACCTTAAGGATAGTAACAATATTAATAATATAAACAGTATTCTGCGTAGACTTAAAGCTCTGGATAAGCTATGATTTCAGTAGGGACAGCATCGAATTCTACAGGAATAGGGTATAATTCATTTTAAAATTAATAGTAGTAATAACAACAACAATAACACTAACACTAGCAGCCTTAATCATGCATTCTAACTCATTAGCAGCCTTAGTCACAATAGCAAATCAACTACGGTAATTCTCCTTAGAGTCTCTTTGGGTTTAGCAATACGCACACTTAGAAATTCACATAAAGTCCAATCACAATTGTCAACATGGAGCTAAATGGAACAAGCAATCTCTTCAGCTAGCAACCTGTATCCATGTAGCAGCCTTAATCATAGCCAATCATGTCGTCGTCTAACTCGCAGTAAACTCCATCGTCTTCGAATAACAACGTCAACAGCAATAATACGAACACGAATAGAATTATGCTCCTCGCTGATGGTGGCACACATAGGAATTCAATAAACTCTGCGTTTTCACATTCGGTTCTGTAATCGAATGGATCGATTCCTTCGAAGGTGCTCCCGAGTAGCTCGAAGTTCACGAGTAATCTATCTAGGACGTTGACGAGTAAGTCATTCACGAAGATGATGTCAGCATAAGGGTTTAATGGGTATCACTCGAAGATTAATTTAAGTGACGATGCTAATTTGAAGATTATTGTATAGTTGTAGTAGTATCTAGAAAGCTCTTTATGCGAGCACAAATGCTCACCGATTCTCATTGTTGATGATAATTAATTCAATGTACTTGCACTTACCAGAGTGCTTCAAGTAAGAGAAAGAGAGAAAGAGAGAGAGAGAGAAAGTGGATGCTTTGTTGTTTTTTTCTTGAAAAAATTATCTTGTTATAATTGTTTTTTTATTATTTTTATCATTAATTAGTCATTTTCATCGACTACTGTGGACAAAGCCTTCGATGGGAAGCAAGCGTACGAGAAAATCTGCTATCGTTACGTGGAGAGCGAGAAGAAAGTGTGTAATAAATGTCATAAATATGAGATCGTCTTCATGGATATTGAAATGCCTATCATGAATGGATACTAAGTCATCAAGGCCTTGCATGTGTTCTTCAAGCAGATGAAGGTAGCCAAGACGGATATTCCGTATGTTGTAGCATGTACAGCTCATAATGCAGATTAAGAATAAGTCACAGCGAAAATGAGTGGGTTTGATGATTTCATATCGAAGCCAATTATGAAAGTCGATTTATAAAGATTGCTATGTGATTGGTTCTATTATTCACATGCCAGTAGCAGCAGCCATGGGAATAATAATAACAATAATGGGCATAACAGCAATTAAGGATAATAAAAGCATATCAATTAATAGACATCGATCCTCATGGAAAAATGAAAGAAAATTCCTTTGAGTTTTTAATTGAGGAAGGAAGAGATGATTTTTAGGATGAATCAGTGGTCATAGAGATAATAATGATGGGGGATCATGACCGTGATGGCATAGAATCTTATGATAATTTAAGGATAATAAATAAATACTTTCGTCGTTTGTATATTTTGTGTATTTTTGTTTAATATGCTCCAAATAAATTGTGAAAAAGAGCCTGAATAACAATATTAACTAATAGGATCATCCCATTTAAATATTTGGATATTTATTTATTCTCCCTCTTTCTATTTCTTCTTGGCGATCGGATGAGTTCTTTCTTATGTTTTTGTCATTTTCTCAGTTACTTAAAGAATATAATCCCTTCTTGTTTTTGTTAATCTTTTTCATACTATTTTTGTTATATTATCCGAGAGACGTAACAATAGCGAAAACTAATATTGGATCATTCAGCAAATATTTGTATTCTAGTTCTCTAAAATGAATTTTCAAGTTCTTTCTAGATATTAGACATGTAATGTGTCGTTAACAGTTTAAGTTCTAACTTGTAGTTACAATGAAAATATGTGATAAAATTTAGCAGAGTTTTTCGAGGAATTATTGCTTATTTCTTCTCCCTGATCACTTATTGAACTTTATCCTTCAAGCAGGCTTTAAGACAGGGCTTCAAAAAAGAAATTTCCAATTGTAAATGCTTTCAAGTTTGAATGAGAAATCTTGAAATCACTAAATAGAAGGGGAAGGTACATTAAAAGCATCAACAACCCAAAAGAAACTAATAAAATCAAGCATGTTCAGCATAGAAAGGACAAAGACAAAAGAGAAAACAGCACAAAAGCTCCATTTCAAGATCATCGAAAAAACAACAGCTTATGGAATCAATTAGAGTAACAGAGGAATTTCACTTAATTATTGACAATGCAAACATTCCTTACAAAATATTTTTGTCAGAAATCATAGATTTTATCATAAAATAAAAGGGAGATTTGTTAAATTTATGGTAAAGATTTACCAGTTAAAAATGTGAAATGGGATTTTGTAAAAGATTATGATCATTACAAACAGAAAAATGTGCAATAAAACATATTCATTAATTCATCTCTAAGTTCTTAATTTTGTTTAAGTAATGTTTGAACAAGTGTCCTGTTTGCTTAATTTGAAAGTTGTTTCTAAGTTTCAGGTTTAAACTTTAAAGGCTGATCAAGCTGGAGATGGAATACATAAGAGAATAGGCTCCAATGTCCCAGATTTTATTATAACTTAAATCTAGGGAGAGCGTAGAAAGTTTGAGGAGATTATCTATGGGACATAACAGAGATTACACTCCAATATCTCCAATTTGGTTGCTTAAGAGATTTAGAGTTAATCTTGAGAGATTAAGGAGATTCGCTAAAGAAGATAACAGGGATTATGCCCCTATGTCTCCAATTTAGTTGTTATTAAGATTTACGATTAGGTTTGAGAGATTAAGGAGATTAGCTAAGGGAGACAACAGAGATTACGCTCCTATGTCTCCAATTCGATTGCTATCAAGAAAAAGGGCAAGGCTTGAGAGATTAAGGAGATTCGCTAAGGCCGATAACAGAGATTACGCTCTCATGTCTCCAATTTGGTTTTTATTTAGATTTAGAGTTAGGCTTGAGAGATTAAGGAGATTCGCTAAGGGAGATAACAAAGACTACGCTCCCATATCTCCAATTTAGTTGTAACAAAAATTTAAAGCTAGGCTTGAGAGGTTAAGGATATTTGCTAAGGGAGATAATAAAGATTATGCTCCTATGTCTCCAATTTGGTTGAAACAAAGATTTAGGGCTAGGCCTGAGAGGTTTAAGAAATTCGCTAAGGGAGAAAATAGAGATTACGCTCCTGTGTCTCCAATTTGGTTGCTATTTAAATTGAGGGTTAGGCTTGAGAGATTAAGGAGATTCGCTAAGGGACCTAACAGAGATTAAACTCCTTTGTCTCCAATTTAGTTGTTTTCTAGAAATAGGGCTAGGCTTGAGGTATTAAGGAGATTCACAAGGGAGATAACAGAGATTACTCTCCTATGTGTTTAATTTAGTTGTTTTCTAGGCAAAGGGATAGGCTTGAGAGATTAAGGATATTTGCTAAGGGAGATAATAGAGAGTAAGCTCCTATGTGTCCAATTTGGTTGTTATTTAGATTTAGGGTTAAGTTGGAGAGATTAAGGAAATTTGCTAAGGGAGATAACAGAGATTCAGCTCCTATGTCTCCAATTTAGTTGTAACACAGATTTAAGGCTAGGTTTGAAAGTTTAAGGAGATTCGCTAAGGGAGATAACAGAGATTATGCTCCTATGTGTCCAATTTGGTTGTTATTTAGATTTAGGGTTAGGCTTGAGAGATTAAGGAGATTCGCAAGGGAGATAACAAAGATTACGCTCCCATGTCTTCAATTCGGTTACTTTACAGATTTAGGGTTAGACTTGAGAGGTTACGGAGATTCGCTAAGGGATATAACAAAGATTACGCTCCTATGCCTCCAATTGAGTTGTAAAAAAGATTTAGGGTTAGACTTGAGAGATTAAGGAGATTCGCTAAGGGAGATAACAAAGATTAAGCTCCTTCATCTCCAATTACAGTTTCAAAGAGGTTGAGTGAGACACTCGATAAATTGACTAGCCTAGCTAAGGGAGACAGGAGAGATTTAGCTCCAAAAGATAAAATTGAATTTCTTGTAAAATAAATTGAGATCCTTGACAGATTGAGAAAATTACTGATTAAATCTAAGAGAGATTATGTTTCAGTATCCCCAATCTTTATTTTATTGAGATTGAGATAAACACTGTAAAGACTTGCAAATCTCATGGGGGCTTATTTAAAAGCATCTAATACTTTGCGATCATCGATTGTTAACATCATTTGCTATTGAAAATTATTTTCATTTAAATCCAAATAATTTCCCTTGTTTTCCTTCCAAAATACAGTGCACTTCTCAGTCACATTCTTAAGAGATATTCTTTATTGTGGCTAAAACATAAGGAGATGTTCAGCAATATTTCTTAAACCTGCTTTTGTGTTAATCTATGGGTCCATATTCAAGCTGATCTCAGTAGATCCAAGAGGAACTGACAGCCATTTTCGAGCAAGTTGTTCTTCTGAACAAACAAGCTAGTTGTCAAGAAGAAAGATGCATAGACCGACTGAGAAGCTATCAGTCAAGTATGTAGAAAGATCAGGATTTTTCCATCTCTCCGGTGCAAAATACAAGGGACATTCTCTGTTATGCCCCTGCAAAATACAATTTACAGGTGATTAATAATCCTACTTGAGTAGTTGATTTTCTAAAGTAAATAATTCTTTGAAGTTATCCTGTAATTGAATTGCATGACTGAAGTTGCCTAACTTAACAACTGCTTATCCTGATCTGTTTTCTGTGATTAAAAAACTGTCTAACTTGATGTTTCTGTGTAGTATTCGATTCTCATGAAGGAAACTAACTGAATCAACGATTTGAAGGGTGATAATATTCTTTTATTCATCTGAGTATCCTCCGTAGATTCTCTGCAATTCCAGGTGGTGGATTAGCGAATACTTGCATCTCTCCAGTTCATAGACTACAAACTCATTGCCATTAGAATCTTTGAAGAATTTGCACCCGTAAAATTTTACAATGTAAGGGGCCTAACAGATCCTTCTAATGCCTATTTCTCTGATGATTTCTGCTTTGTTGGTGCACAGTGAGAGTTTGAGAACAGATTTCCTTTTTTCAATGAGGTTTTCTACCCCAAAGAAGACTCCACCAACTCCAACTCCTACGACATCATATTCTTCACTAAACTCTTTCCACTCCAGCATGATACTCAAAGCGCTCTTGATTAACTCCACAGTTAACTAGGTTTTCCTTTATCCCTTGGCATTAAACCAACTGGCTATATTATAGAATTTGTGTTGTCTACTCACTTACCATACAAGAAAATCAAGTATTATCCTTTTAGAAGGAATTGGCAGACTGAGAGAGCTTACATGGCTTTTCAAAACGACTGAAAATAAGGGTATTTTCAAAGCCCCTGTTTGTTTATTCAGAAGCAACAGCAGCATTGAGCGAGCACTTGAGCTATTTTCCCTTGATTTACTCAATAAAGAACATGCTATCTTGTAAAGCAAAGTACTTTGATTGAGCTGGTGAGTTTCAAACATGGTTGTTGAGTCAGGTTAAGCAAGCGCAATATGAGAGATTGTCGAGTAATCAAAATGAGTACCAATATTATCTAACTGAAGTAGTACTTTCCCCAAGGAAATAAGATCTTATTCAAGGCAGTCTCTTTGAATCTCACCCAAAGGATGCATTTGGTTTTGGGATTCAATTACGGATATCGAATTCTCTTGGTTTATGGGGTTGCAAAGAGAGGTAAACCGAATATTGAACAATTTTAAGAAAATCGGATAGTCATTGCTCGATGAAACTAAAAAGTGCTGTGTTGTGATGTTTCCATGGGGTATTTGCTTTTGATGAAGCAGGTTCACAGTGTCAAACATTTAAATCGCTAACAGTTCCTTAAAGTCTAAATAGTTATAAAATAGTCGCTTGAAGAAAGTTATTTCCGTATGGCGTACTCTCTCTCCATATCTTAAATCTAGCAATATGTGTAATCAATAAAGCATAAACCAAAGATTGTTTTAAGAAATTAAGAGAATCCTATTTATTTTTTTTTTCATTAATAAGCCTCTCTATCCCTCTTCTCACAACTAATTAAGTTATCATTTATTATTTTTTACTATTGTCCGTTTCGGTTAAGTTTTTAAAAAGTTAGGACAGCTTTTTTTGTGAAATCCAAAATGTTGGAAACACCTTTTAATATTTTTGATAAATTTATTGAGGGTAATTATTTTAGTTATTATCTAATAGAAGATGTTCTGATTGAAAAGAATAATAATTGAAATATCATTGATTTTTTTATTCCAATTCAAGTGGCAAAAAAAATACTTATCGGCACTTGATTGCCATAAATTTATTTATTAAAAATAAAGATCTTCTGAAATTAAAATTCTAGAAGGTTTTTATGAGACATTCCGTCCCAACAATTTTATTATTGTTCCTTGAAATCTATTTGAAAAAGTAAAAATATCCTTCCTAGAATCTAATTTAACTTAAAATCCACAAATTAATTTAGCAGGCAAACAAAACGCCAATATTTAAGTTAATCTTATTTTTAATTTCACAAATAGTGGGGGATGTTTAAAAGAAGAAAAGGGAAGGATTACCAATTTCTAATATGTAATTGAGAATTGAAAAAAAAGGAAAGAATTATTTTCTAAAAAGAATACCATTTGTGATCAAATAATTCAATAAAATACAAATGGAAACTCCAAAATAAGAAGATTTTATTGAAAGGATTTCAATAACTACATAGAATCTACAAGAACTGATGGAGAAACTACAATAAACACCTAATTATTTAATAGACTCGATTCATTTAAATAGCGCTTGGAATTAAATTGGTGAGAATGATGCAAAGTATTTAGGAGAAGGAATTGCAAAATGTGTTACTCTCACTTCTGTAAATCTAGATCTCAGCGGTAATAGTATTGATGATAATGATGCAAAGTATTTAGGAGAAGGAATTGCAAAGTGTGTTACTCTCACTTCTGTAAATCTAGATCTCAGCGCTAATAGTATTGGTGATAATGGTGCAAAGTATTTAGGAGAAGGAATTGCAAAGTGTGTCACTCTCACTTGTTTAAATCTGTTTTTCAGTTTTAATAGTATTGGTGAGAATGGTGCACAGTATTTAGGAGAAGGAATTGCAAAATGTGTTATTCTCACTTCTGTAAATCTAGATCTCAGCGGTAATAGTATTGGTGATAATGGTGCAAAGTATTTAGGAGAAGGAATTGCAAAGTGTGTCACTCTCACTTCTTTAAAGCAAGATCTCAGCTGTAATAGTATTAGTGATAATGGTTCAAAGTATTTAGGAAAAGGAATTGCAAAGTGTGTTACTCTCACTTGTTTAAATCTGTTTCTCAGTTTTAATAGTATTGATGAGAATGGTGCAAAGTATTTAGGAGAAGGAATTGCAAAGTGTGTTACTCTCACTTCTTTAAAGCAAGATCTCAGCTGTAATAGTATTAGTGATAATGGTGCAAAGTATTTAGGAGAAGGAATTACAAAGTGTGTTACTCTCACTTCTTTAAAGCTTAATCTCAGAGGTAATAATATTGGTAAGAATGGTAATAGAATATTAGAATAGTTAGTTATCAAAGCAAAGAGATTGATTTTGTATTGCATTCAGTCAGATTGACAATAGTATTGAAAAAATTGAACAAGGATTTTCAAACTGTTTAACTCACTTCTCTAAAACTAAATTAATAATATAATATAATATAATATAATTGAAATATCATTGATTTTTTTATTTCAATTCAAGTGGCAAAAAAAGATACTTATCGGCACTTGATTGCCATAAATTTATTTATTAAAAATAAAGATCTTCTGAAATTAAAATTCTAGAAGGTTTTTATGAGACATTCCGTCCCAACAATTTTATTATTGTTC
>Ga0302271_10001348_pt1 | contig 23734 bp, 11 predicted proteins | sample III_Bog_N1_1_FD_198767 | JGI IMG/M metagenome (GOLD analysis project Ga0302271, IMG submission 198767) | Peat permafrost microbial communities from Stordalen Mire near Abisko, Sweden - III_Bog_N1_1 | ecosystem: Environmental > Terrestrial > Soil > Wetlands > Peat | place: Sweden: Abisko... | reverse complement strand
CCAACCCCAACCCCAACCCCAACCCCAACCCCAACCCCAACCCCAACCCCAACCCCAACCCCAACCCCAACCCCAACCCCAACCCCATAGCTTAATAAAAATAACATTTTGCTCTAATTTCAAAATAAGTTATGCATTTTTTTCTTTGAGTAGTAATTGAATGACATATTGTCTAAGTACAAAAATATCAAGCATTCAATACATTTCTTTAAGGATTCAAAGAAATAAAGTTCAGAGCCCAAAGATCCCACGGAATTTAGCGAAAAATCCTTTATTTTCTTCTTGCTCAGTGTAAAGACTTGCAGTGAGTTCTTCAGATGTGCATTCATAGAAGGCATTCAGGAAACTAACGTGCCTAAATGAGTTTAGAATTGAGCGAGCACATTCGGCAGAGGATTTCATCTAGCAATGAATGCGATTTTTAGATCCCGAAGATGTATCAGAACATGCTGAAGCAACGCATTTGTTCAGCTATTTGGAGAAAATCTTCCAATTATTAGAATTTCGTTGTTATTCTTTTAGAAGACCTTGATATGCGTCTCCGCAGGAACTGTAGAAATGCTAACTACTGCATTGTGTGTCTGTGCAAGTGAGATAAGCACTCAGCTCTGAAGAGTTAGCAGCAAATTTTTATTTACAAGTGCTGTAGCATTCAGATTCAGAAGCCCCTGAGGCTAGACAATCTGCTTGCATGCATGTATTAAGCTTATTGTAGGATGCTAAACAATCAGTCTTAGAGTGGCAAGCATAATAGTCCTCGAAACAATTAGTTGCTCTGCATGCCAGAATCGATAATGTATTATGAGATAATGAACCACTTAGCATACTGAGGATGCATATAACAGTCAGAAGTTTGCCCAAACCCATGATTTTTGTTGAGGGATCAATATTTGAAATGTTCTTTGATGACACAAAGTGCGAAAGATATTAACAAAAGTTCTTTTTTGATTTTAGTTATTTTTTATTCCTTCACTAGTATTTGATAAAGACTTTTTACTCAAGCATTCAGCAACCGATGATACAATAAGTTGTTACAATGCTATGTTTGCGCATTTTGGTCCTAATTGTTCGATTTAAATGTGATTTTGATTTCTTCAATCGAAGGGGGGGGGGGGGGAGGAAATTCAAGTAGATTATTTCATTTACATTCAAATTGTAAACAATCTCATTATTGAAAAAGTGTCTGGTTTCTTCGAATAAGGCATATTCCAGTAATCAACAAAGCAACTAGCTCCCTAATCAAAGTAAAATTTTATCACTTCCAGGAGATGGATGAACTTGATTTAAATTAAAAGTTCCTCTAAAGGTCTAGTATATTATATTTGGTTTTTTGTGTTATAGCTTTAAGGGGAGAGAGAGGGATTTTTAATTGATGGATAATTAAGGAATGACCTTTCTTGAAGGTATGTATCTTGAAGTAAGATTATTGCTAAGCCTGACTGTTTTCAAATTCCAGCACTAGCTAAATTAGATTTTACTCTTCTCTTAAAAATTTGAAATCAAAGTTATTTCTTTAGCCAATTTCAAATCCTTGCTGTTATTCTCTCCTACTTTATAGTCAAAACTTGTGGCATGGTTTGAAAATGTAATTAAACTGAGAAAATTAAATTTCTACTTATGTTTAATGATTATTATTTTTTTGGAGTGATTTCAATGGCTTTTTGAGTAAATTAGGACAGAGGAAAAGTTTGTGAGCTTCTTTTGAAGCTACAACCACTGGAATTGAAGGGATATCAAAACGAAAAAATAAGATTCTCAGTGAGAATTTAAGAATATGATAAAAGCTCTAGCGTACTCCTCTGGGAGATTAATTCTAAGGAATTTCAAAGAATTTGATGAGGGAAAAAAAAATACCAATTCAATTCATATCTATCTTGCCACTTAAATTATTAATAATACTAATTATTGTAAAGAGAATTTTTCTTAGTCTTCTCTCAAGCTATTCGTTCTCGTTCTTGGAGTTTCACTTTAGTTTATTCTTACAAAACATTAGCTTAGCTTCTGCTCCATCTGCCATTTTGTTGAAGCAACGAAAGATAGATCTTTATGGACAATACTGGAATATGTTTGTCAGAAAAATAAACCCCAATAATGGAACAATCTGAAAAACGAATCTTCCCGATTCCTTTGGGGAAAAGCTCACAAGCAGTATCCAGCTCGCTCAGCTCAAGCAGCCATCAGGCGTAGAACGCAGTACGCTTAACAATGCCTGATGTGAGTGAATTTTTAAGAAGTGCACCTCACATTCGAGCTGCAAAACAAACGCTCGAGCAGCGAAGCGGTGATATGGTTGAGGATATCTACACAGATTCTGGAATGGGTGGGAATGGCATGCGCAACAAAAGGAGAAACTACTCCTATTTCGTGAAGAGATTATTTGTTAATGTGCCGAATGAGAATGAGAATAGCAATTTTCCTGATAAGAATCAGAAAGATCTCAGTTTACTCAACGAATAGAAAGCTAGTAATCTCGAGGAGACATTCCAAGCCAGCCAACTTAGCAAACGAAATGGCAATCCTGAAGATGAGCACGATTGCGCTATTGGAGAATAAGATGAAGAAGATAAAATAAAAAGTTTTGGTGAGGAAAGCAAGCTCAATCTCAATAAAGAAGAAGGCTCAGATTCTTCGAAACAATTTGGGAGTAAACTAGCCAAGCAACGGAAAATGAAAGAAGACGAAATCACAAAAAGCAACAATAACCATGGTTCTCATGATAATGAAGGAAGCAGCTAAAAGATTAATATTCCTGAAAATGCAAACAACTAATCTCCTCACATGATGAATCTTCTGAACAGCAACAACGTCAGTGTCTTTATTCTCCCTGAAACTGGGAGGACATAATTGAATAATAATGATCTTCTAGCAGGTGGCGTATCAAGCAAACTCAACGAGGGATAACTCAATGAAGGTAAAAATATTCATGAGGAATCTAGCAGCTTGTACAATGGAATGTTCAAATCTAATCAGCATTCGCCAACATAAATCCATCAAGGATAATCATAATCTTAGCAAGGTCAACAATCTCATTTGATGAGATTGAAGCCAATATATGTTTCAGCTTGGAAAACTGACTTGAGACTCTTTGGGATAATCGTTTTAGTGATAGTCTTGATATTTGTCTTGGGTTTAGTCTGTGGGTTAATCGGTGCATTAATTGGAAATTCCTAGCAGCACGTATGGATTCTTTGTGCTTTGCTGTATCCGATTAGTGGCATTTTAATACTAGGTTGGTAATTCGAGAGTGTTAGATTAACTCTGGCTAGGTTATGCGTTTAGGTCGCAGCGGAGAGTGCTGCTAGATTAACATTAGAAAGGGAATTAGAGCAAGCATCATATTAGAAATTTTACACTTTTGAGCATTTTCGAAGAGTTTTCAGAAGGGTTTTTATTCGAACAATCATTGTCTGCATAATCATCAGCTGGGCTGCTTCGTTGCTAATAGAAAAAGCAATAATAACTTATATCAAAAGGGAATCTGCAACTAAACCTAAGGATATACTTCTAGCTGAAATATTCCTCAGAGGATTATGGCTTTTACCTCTTTTGGGTGTGAGTTATTTGTTTCTGCAGCATGAACGAAGGATAGTTAGAGACTTACTGAGAATAGATGAAGGAGCTGCGAATTTAGACAGAAACTAATTAACTGGTGCATTTTATGATTAATTTGAGACGGAATTTGCTATTGTAGAAGCGAAAATTGCTTCTGGGTTAAAAACTGGAGAGCAAAATGCTGCTGATGTACTGGCAAAAAGAGCTGCTAGGAAATCAGGAAGAGGCTCTAAGCTCTAGTTAGCTACTGCGAACGAGAAAAACAGGAAAGACCAAGAACAATAAGCGAAGGCTTCTGCTGTGCTGCGCTAATCTGAATTAGGTGAAAATGACAGCGGTATAATTTTGCCTAATGTTGCATACAAAGAAGAAGAATCTGTGTTATAAAAACGTGCTATTCTCAGGGATTGGGTGTGGTACTGGAAAAGGATCACATCTTAAGACATCATCAAGCTTGTTATCCTCCATATCATTACAGCTTTGCTATTTATTGGTGGGATATTTTTAGCTCTTACGATTATTTCTGATTATATTCTGGATGCGAATGAATACGGCTTCTGTGTTGCCTATGGAGGTATATTTGTGGTTTCATACACAATCTATTTCTTCATTCCTAGGAGGGTATAAAACTAAGGCAGTAACAGCAATAATCTTTCCAATGGGATCCTCAGCAACAACCACAAAAATATTGGGAATATTCTAGTTTCTACTGGTTTTCTGAGTAATTAAAATTCAAATAGTAATTCAGATTGGACCTAGGAGTTACTTATTGCGAGTAGTATCTCAGTAGGTGTAGCCTGTGGAAGACTTGAGTAATCTAAGTTATCCTTTGGGACAATGATTTCTGTCTCAATTATTAAAAGTGCAATTTTACTTATCGTCTTTAGTCTAGCATATCTTAAGAAATTTTGTTAAATTCAATCTTTACTCACAAATAAATCACAAAAGCAAAGTTCTTCATAGAATAAATCTACTAAGGTTGCCAATCTAATATTGCTAGTACAATAGTTAGTGATTGTTGTGATAATGGAGACTTGTGCAGCAGCTGGGATATTTGGGTCAACGATAACACTCTATGGAAAACTAGATTTTCAGCTGAGTTAAACAATTCATTAGTCTCATGATTTCAACAATATCTACGTTGTTCTTGTAATTGAAATACTTGCCTTGAATCTAATCGCTTTCTCTTTAATGTACTATGCAATTCGCGCGATTAAGAGAAGCTATTCATAGAGTCTGAAGTAGTTTAGCTTCACTTTCTTTTTGACTTCACTCTTCAGGCAGCATTTTATTCTTCTCATTTCCTTCCATCTCTTCGCTTGGCAGTTTATCTTTTTCTTAGTTTGCAATTGAAACAACATGGAGGATGTCCAGAGCAATCTTTGAAACTATTGTTTTAAAAGATCAAGGCAATTATTAAATATTTTCTACTTATTTCTTGGAAGAAATTAACTTTTCTTTCAAGAATCTATTCTTTTCAATCAGATGCTTCTATCTTTCCCATGGTGTTTAAGTGTACCATTTGGGCTTATTTTCATTGTTTATTTTGTATGATTATGTAAATCTATTGGTTCTTTTTGTGCATTTTTAGATCATAAAAATGTTTGATGTTTGCAGACAGAAATCTTTCTTTGATAACAATTATTAATAAATTTAAGCTGATTTCTAGAAAAAATGATTAAAATCATAATAGAAAACTCTAGTAAGCGATAGAAAATAAAGGGAGAAGAATTAGAACACTCTTTTTTTCGTTTCTGATATTCTTAATTATCTGAGAATCTATTCTATTTCTTCATTTAGCTATGTGATTCGGGAGTTCCTTAGCTTCCTGTCATAAATTTTAGAAATTTAGTTTTTAGTCATCAAAAAAAAAAGTAAACACACTTAAAATCGAATGAGAAGGCACTCAGCTTTCATGAAATAATTCTGCTTCAGCACTATAAAGTGCGCTCGCTTAGGAGAACACATTATCGAGACAACATCGCCGAAGACAAATAAAAATAATTTATTATGGCTGCATGGCGTTTTTGATTCCTCAGCGAGATTTATCCCTGCAGCATCAAATGACTTGCTACGTCATAAAGTTACTTCATATTTATTAGACGCCCGCAATCATGGAAAGTCTGAACACAAAAAGACAATGAGTTTCCCAGAAATGGCTTATGATCTAGTGGATTACATAGCGAACAGAGATATGAGAGATATTTATTTACTTGGACATAGCATGGGAGGACGCACGGTGATGTCCGCTATGAGAGATCACAAAGCTTTTCTCTAAGATAGAGTCAAAGGGATAATAATTGTTGATGTACTACCGAATCCTTACCTTCCGAAGAGTCCTAGTGACAATGCTTTAGTTGGTGATTCTGAGAAGACTTAATCAAGTGCTAGGGAAGAAATATTTAGATTCTTCAATGAGATGAAATCGATTACATTGGTAAATAAGACTTTCGCTGAAGTGGAACTCTAAGTCAGGGGGAAATTTACTCAGGAAACAGTGATTAAGAGCATTCTTGATAACGTCAAAGCACGCAAAGATGGAAGCCTGACATGGGCTGTAAATCTGGAAGCATTTGAGAATTCTGCTGAGGATATTCTCAACTATGAAATAAAAAACTGTCTTTGGGAGGGTCCTCGAAGAGTCTTCGTTGGAGCAAAGTCTAAGTTCGTGAGTATTACAAGCGCTTAGGAGCAATATCCTGAGATTTTCGTAAAATTCCAGCCTCAGAAAGAACTCATTCTTTTTTAGAATTCAGGTCATTTCCCTCATTTGAAAGAACCAGAAAAATTTGTGGATGAAATAGTTTAGTTTATTACTGAAGTAGATTCAAATGGAGGTCAGGAAGCAGCGAAAATAAAAACGAAATACTTTGATGAAGCTCTCACATTTTGATGGTGTTGTTAGCGAAAAAGGAATTGAAAGAATAGAGTTTACTGTTTTCTCATTTTGTTTTTTAAAAATAATGAAAAATGAGACAACAAAAAATCAATAATTAAATGAATTTTCTGCGTTTTTACATCAATAGCATGGAATATCAGAAATAATTAATGAAATACTCCTATCTACAATATTCTCCCTATTTTTCAAAATATTTCAGATTAATCAGTGTTGATTTTTTATTTTTTTGTTAATAACAATAAACAATACCACAGCAAAATAAGATTTTTCAGATTGTTCCTGGAAATTTCAAATGATTTCTCAAATCTTTAGCAATTGTTCTAAGATCATTTCACAAAGAAAATGGCTGACCTTAAAAAACATGCATAATTAGGTAGTGTTCAACGCGCACACAAAGCAGCTCAAAGATCCTAATTTGAAAAGTGTCAGTGACAAGGACATTGAGTATTTCCAATCCATTCTTTCACCGAATGAAATCATTACGAGCGATTTAAATAAGTATAACATCGATTGGATGAGAAAATATTCCGGAAATAGTCGTTTAGTCTTGCTTCCTAATTCCACTGAGAAAATTGCAGACATCTTGAAATACTGCAATGAACATTCTATCGGCGTTGTGCCATAAGGTGGAAACACAGGACTCGTTGGAGGATCAGTGCCTGTCTTCGATGAAGTGATCATATCATTAGAGAAAATGAATAAAATTCTGGATTATGATACTTCCACTGATGTAGTGTCAGTAGAATCTGGAGTAATTCTGGAGGCGATGAATAAGTATCTGGAATAATTCAACACCGAAGCACCTTATGATCTAGGCGCAAAAGGCAGTTGCTTTGTTGGAGGGAATATTGCTACACACGCTGGAGGTAATTATGCCTAAAAGGGAGTCTATTTATTTTTTAAAATGACTTTTCTAATATTTTTACAGAAATTCATTTGTTTCTTACATTTTTCAAAGATAAATACTTTCCATCTTTTCCACATTTTATTGCAGGTAAGTACCTCGTGAAGCATGGTGCCTTGCGTGGGTATGTACTAGGTTTAGAAGCTGTGTTGCCAAGTGGATAGATCTTAAATTTGAGGAATAAGAATCGTAAAGACAACACAGGCATCGATTTAAAACAATTATTCATCGGCTCGGAGGGTAGCTTAGGTGTGATCACAAAGATTGATTTGCTGTGTGCCCGCAAATCAAAATTTAAGGAAATCGTATTATGCAAATTGCATGACTACAATGGAGTCCTAAATGTCTGGTCAAGTGTGAGTGAAGTACTCGGGAGAAGTCTAGCAGCTGTGGAATGGATGGATTCGTATGCTTATTAAGTCGTCATGAAGTAAATCCCAGGAATGCGATCGCCTTTTTAGACATCCGGATCAATAGGCAATGACTACTACCTGCTGGTGGAAATCAACTGTGAGCATGACTTAGATGGACTTCTTGATAAAGTGTTTTAAGTCTTAGAAACGCACAAAGAATCCATCAAGGAAAGCATCCTTGCAGGGTCAGACAAGGAATATGATAACTTATGGAAGATTAGAGAGCTAGTTGGGCCTGCTTGCTGTGAGCTTGGGAAAGTATTCAAATATGATATTTCTCTGAGTTCGAAAGAAATGGATGCTCTAACGAAAGATTTCAGAGAGAAATGCAAGGGACTCGGATATACTGTTGGATATGGGCACATTGCGGATGGAAATCTACATTTGAACATCTCTTGTTTAGACAAAACTAAAGAATCTGAATTAGAAGGAATAATTGAGCCATTTATCTTCGAGTATGTAGCTCAGCTGAAGGGCTCAATATCAGCTGAGCATGGTCTGGGTTTAATGAAGCCATAGTATTTGCATCTTCAAAAGACTGAAAATGTCATAAAAACAATGGCCACTTTGAAATCAGTATTCGATCCAAAACACATCCTCAATCATTATAAAGTCATACCAACGGAGTAATGAAGGAAAAAAGGAGAAAATTATTAAGAATTAATTAGATAATGAAATAATAAAATAAACTTAATAATAAGTTGTTGGAATTGCTTTTCTTAGGAAAAAAATACTTGTTATTCTTTCTTATTTGAATCATGCCAAAGAGGCAAAATAGCATTGCCATCATCTAAAGATATAAATAAAATCTAAATTCTGATAAACAATTTTGGTGTTATGAATTAAATAGAAATTTTAAAGATTGTGATATTTAAGAAGGGATACCAAGATATGAGTGTGTGTGTCAATAGCAATTTAATCACAATCCAATTCCTGATCAGATCAAAAGAAGTTAACTAATAAGCTAATCAAAGGAGTTGATGGTTATTAGAACACAAAATCCACCCCTCCCCCTCCTTTATCAGACATGAATTTGGTAATAAACTAGAACATATTTGAATATTGAAAAATAAACAAAACAAACAAAATTTAATTTGCTTCAGATGATAACCAGCTCATTTATTCAGACTATTGCCAGTTTTTTATTCTTTAAGTCTTTTAGAGAGATAGTTATCCTTCCAGAAGAGGAAGAGTCCTTTTAGATTTCTTTCAAAAGTCTGGTATTTCGAAAAGAAGAAATGGATTTGATTCTTCGTTTTTGCTTTTTGCTTCACCTAAATTTAACTATTCCATTTGGTTTTAGATAATTTATTGTTCAGTTAGCATTTAGCATTCTGTGCAGGACTGCTCAAATTGCTTGTAAATTATATTTAGTTACTATGAGAAATTGATTTTATTATTGCCAAGAGTTGGCACCGAAGTAGAAGTTATTGTCCCTTTTGTTGTGAGGAAGATAAATAAAAAAAAGAAAATAAGTTACTTTTTGCTAAACTACTAAATCAATGTTAAGTGTGTCTTTTTACCTGTATTATCTTAAGCATTCTGGGTTTCTTTTGATTCTTTCAATTAAATTTGCTTCAGAATGATTTAAACAGCATTGATGAGCTCATAAACACCAGCATACGCTTCTTCATTCTTCCTCTTGATTATCGTCTTTATCGATTCCCAAGTTATCTCATCGATCTCATTCCTCGCGATTGGTTTCATTTGGATGCTTTCGGACACTCCATCAGCGATGAAATATCCATTTTAATTCCCGTTATGTGTCTCTTGCAGAACGCAATGCTGGGGCTTTACATATTGTGATACATTCACACCGATTTCCTCGAAGGTTTCTCTGATGCTGCAATCAACGGGGCTTTCATTGAAATTGATCTTTCCTTTGGGGAAACTGTATTTTTTGCTGTTTATGTTTTTGATCAGCAATACTTTCGTTCGGCTTGGATTGATAAGGATGCACCCGTATCTGGGGATTTTCTTCTAATAATCGTCTAAGTGTCTTTTGACTTGAGTACCAGAAATCGAGAGATAGCGCAAGAAAGGGGTAGCATTGATCACAACATCGATGAACTCCTTGAAGTTTAGCTTATGAAGGGAATGGTTTTTGCAGAGGAAATCTGTGTAGAACCAGTAAGCTTTCTAAGGGGAAAAAATGATGTTTTGATGGGGATTTAAATAGGCGGAAATAGCATAAGAAAGAGGTATCTTAGGGATGTTAAGCATTGCGATTGTGCTTTTTTTTTTTTGAATTATGAAGCACAAATTGATGGAGGTATTGTAGAATATGCCGTTTATTCATTTGTTTTTATGTGATTTTACCTCCATTTTGAAGCCTAGACGTTCCATTTATCTCTCACATATCGGTGAATTAATGATGAATCTGCTAAGGATGTCGTTCAGGAGGTTTATTGGAATAAGTTTATGATCTCCCATTAGTTAGAAAGAAAAAAAATAATTGATTAGAGTTTAGTTAATTTGTGTTATTGATTATCCCTTTTATCCTTTTTGATTAATCTTCTTCAACTATTATCCCTCTCCACCCGCTAATTTCTCTCATTATTGCTCAGGGTTCTTTGAATATTTAAAAGCTACTTGATTTCTTGTTTTTCACATCATATTTAAAGCATTTGTTTAACATGATACTCAAACAAACACTAGTACTTAATGGCATACATAAACACATGAAATAGTATTAACTTTTATGTCAAAGCAGACACTACAAACCTATGATCTAGCTTGGTATCTTATGTTGGATAGATTCCCAGACGCTAAAGACCCCTATGACTTTTTGCTTTATTGTTCTTGAAATAGTGCTTAATGAGAGCATATGAATTCCACAAAACACGTAAAAAATGATTATTTGATTAATGTTCTTGTTGTTGTTGCTCTTATCCTTTGATTATTTGCATCCCCATGGATGAAATAAATATCAAATCATTTATGTTCCCCTTTCTGTTATTTCCTTGAATATTTTGGGAAATAACTACTGTTTCTGGCGTGCTTCTGAAGAGAGTTTTTTGGGAATCACTTAATCCTTTTCTAATAAGCAAAGTTGCAACAAAGAAAGACAGCAGAATCAATTTTAAAAATTACTTGTTGAAAATAACAATTAAATTTGTTTATGTTTGTTTCTTAATTAGGGGACTTAATTTGATTAACTTGCCAATAACCTTCTTTGGTAGTTACATTATTTTCAAACGAAAGCGATCACAAAATTAATGAATATTTTAAACATCTGAAACTTCCATTTTTTAAAAGGATAACGATTGTTCTTTTATTTAGTTAGGCTTACTGTATTTTTCAGTTTAATTATTTTATTATTATTAATTTATCAGCATTTATACTATTCAATCAAACGAAGAAGATCATGCGTCATTGTGATTGATTGCTTACTACAGACTATTCCCATCTTTTAGTTTATGAATTTTCTCAATAGTATGCATGATTCTGGTAGATACTTTTAAGAATTCAAAGTAGACAATCCAAATGAATGCGCCGTCCTCATCTCTTTATCATAAGTCTTAATTCTTTCATCGAAAAACTCCCCATCTTCCTGATTGCTACTACCCATAAACCTGATGACTCTATTTCTTTTCAACTAATCGCATTCAAGTCCTCAAGATAAAAGGGCTTACCGCGGATAATAATTTAAATTAAACAAAAAGAAACTAATCAATAAACACACAACTTTTAGCTAAGGCTTTTTTCAAAAAAAAAACAGCAAGCACTCAAGCAATAGCTTTTATAGCTCTTTCGATCCAAGGGAAGGCACACACACATATTTTTACGTACACTCAAATCGCGGAATTCATTAAAACCATCATTTCTCCTTAAAACACTAGCAAAATGTCCATTGATAATACAAGCGCATTTATGTGCATCTACTTTTCCTATTTGCTGTTCTGTTGCTTCGTAGCTTATTACTTAGGAGGAATAGCACTAAATATCACTGAATTCTGTTTAGCTCCAGTTTCTTGGTATTTCTAGTATTACTTCTCTTATGTTTGGAAAATAATCAACATCTTGAGCAACGAAGCAATCTTTGTGGGAATTGTTATGACGATCATCTTTTTCCTGTATATTTAGGGAAGACTCAGATACTAAGAGAAAACTCCATTCAAGTCGACTTTTTACTACAACGAAGAATGTCCGGTTTGCTAGTAGACTCTCGATGAGCAGGTTGACGAGATGGAAGTACTCCACTGCTAGCATGGATTTCACGCAGATTGCCTGTCAATTTGGATTATGACTTGCAACTCAACTTCTGTCTACATGAAGTCCAGCCAATGTGGGCCTACGTGCCCTATTTGTAGAGCTCCTCTTCAAGCTAACAACTAACTGAATTGCACTGCTGGATACTGAATGCTTGGGGTTTTCTTAGAAAAATCAGAAAATATCACCTGGAAAAATTGCAATTTCGAATTTTTTCCTGTCTAAAAAATAACCTCTAAAGATTTAAATCTAATTGGACAACAACAGCAAGAGCAATTCTACGATTCTATCTCTTTCTCTCATGTGCATAACTACTCTACTTCTTTTCTTTACTTCTCTCATTACTACTATATAACTAAAATATATTATAATAACTGTCAACTGTTTAGTTTTTTTATTAGCTACGAATTTATATTTTCATCTATGTTCAAAATGGATCACACGAATTAGAGTCCAACTTTATTAAATTAAACTCTTTATCTAATTAGTTTCTTTCTTTTAAATCTCAATGCCAATTAGCTGAGGGCTCTTTTAATAAATCACTTGGGAACTTAAGATAAGATAATTATCTTTTGAATTGTTCTAAACTGCATTTTTCGTTTCAAGATAACTTAGTTTAAAAATAATAAATCAAATGAATAAGTTTGTGTAGTTACAGCGTTTTCTAATTGATTAACAAATTCATAACTTTCTTAAACAATAACTGAAAAAAAAATAAACAAGCAACTAACAAAAATAAACCCAATAGCTGCTGCTTGAGAGGATCCTTTTTAACCTTTGGTATTTCTTAAAATGGGTAACCAAAGCACACAATCAATTTCTTCCTACGGCAATAAAAGAAACGTGCTGATTGTTGGCAGTGAGCGACTCGAAGAAAAATACATTCTTGATAAATTCTTTTCGCAATTTCACATCGAATAAATTGGAATACTCGAGAGTATGAAAGTCACAACGCTAGCGTTATCAGATGAGTCCGAGATATTAGTTTGGCTGCTGCGATTCAACGATCTTAACTTCGAAAACGCGCTGTCTATCCTCACAAGAACACTCGAAATCACATCTGTACTCGTTTGTTTCATGGAAGAAAGCAGCGTCTAAGCTAAAGATGTTCGATTGTTTCTGCAAAAGCATCTAAACGATGAATATTTGAGGGGTATCTCTCTTGGGATTCTTGCATTAGAAGAAGATAACAAGTATTAGAGAAGCAGCAATAATGACATGTTCAATGAGGGGATTACGTTTGAACAGCAGTAATAGATTGAGCTATTCCTGAGGAAGAGAAAAATCGAAGAGAACTTAGATTTAAGATTGATCGATCCTAGAATCATGAAATAGATCTAGATCATCAATATTCTGCAGATTGGGAAATTAAATTCTTCGATTACTGAATTCATACAAAGAGTCCTTGAAGCAGCGGAGATCTCCATGTAATGAAAATGCTGGAGATAGCGCTGCTATTGCTGTTAGGTTTTATCTTATTGAGAGAGGAAAAAAAAAATATTAACAAAAAATGTTCTTTTGTGTATCTGAGTATTTTTAGTTGTTTTTCAAATATTTTAGGGGTGTTTTACCATTGTGGTTACAAGTGCAAACAATCAATCACGATATCAATAGAGTTTATTGGTTCTTAGACTCATAGCACTCTCTGCAATTCACAAGTTATTTTATGTGTTTGAATTATTTATTTGTGCTGACTAAAAAGAGGTTATTGTTGTTGATCTAGCAACTCTCTCGTTTAGTTATTTACTCTCTGCTCCATTTGAGCTCTTTTAATTTGTTTCTCAACTTAACGATCTCTCTCTTTCAATTAATTTTAGAGTTCATCTAGTGCACATCTATTTACTTGCTTTTGCAAAATATCCTTAGAATCATAAGAATTGGCTGATTGATCTTCCAAAAGAAGTTTAATTAAAATTAAACGAATTATTAAGCATAATTGCTCTAAGATATCATTCTTGAGTGTATCAGACACAAGATATGTTTGCCTTGCTTCAATGGGATTGATAGATGTACGAATATGTATTACTTATGATAAAATCTAATCTAACAAGCACACACGCAGAATAGAAGATTTAGACAGTACAATTACAAAGGATACCAAAAATAGGATCAAAAGAAAAGGAGTTAATCGATTTGTGAAGATTTATTTCTTGTGTTGATGATCACATAATCAAATTCAAAGCATTGATGAATAACTAACTTAACTAATCCTCGATTTATACACTCCTTGATTTTGTGTCTGCTCATTTGAAGAGACCAGCGATGTTCTTGGAGAGTTTTTAGAAGTACTATTCTCTGATCGCATCAGGGATGGCTTTGAGTTATTTAAATAGCAATGCTGCGTTGTCCTTGTAGAATTAAGAAATATTCTGCTCGATGTCTTCTTTGAATGTCGCACTGGAGGAATGCGTCTGAGAAAGCTATATGATTTTATCGAAAAGATAGCACATCTCAAGAGAAAAATCCTATGTAATCGGCTTCAAGAGTTCCTTAATGATCGCGAAGAAATCTCGATAATGCTTTTTCGACGCTTCGTTGAAGATCTCGTCGATGTCTTGGCCTGTTCTTCTGAGCTCTTCCAGATCCATTTTAGGTGGCCACACGTTTTAGTAAGCCTACCAGCTAATCCAGACATATGATAGCTACTCAGGGTATCCTGTTTCTAGGAACTGCTCGTCGAGTTATGTAACATCTTCTTTTTCGCTTCTGATGAATTACCATATACAGTCATTAGTTGATGCTAGTTCTTTGATTTCCTTGAAGAGATCTAAGAATTATACTCTGCAGAAGAGATTCAGCGTATCCGTGTTGATTTCGACAACTGGTGCATCCGTAGCTACTTCCCTATTTCGATTGAGTTTCGGTTTCAAATCAGGCACGACTGTCTTCAATCCTACTTTCCTCTCGTGCTTAAGTTTTATGTGCGTGTACAAAGATGGATAGCGAGCGTATTTCTTCCCGCATGATTCACATTGGTATTCTTTGTCGGCTTGATCAATGTTGCCTCTGGTGGAGAGATTGCCTCTTTTTCGTTTTTCTGCCATTTCTGTACCTCTCTAATGAAGTGATTCTTTATTTCGATGCTGACTGTATATTTTTTGTTTTTAGAAATAAGGTATAACCCCCTCCCTTTTCCCCTTGAGTTTATTTATCGATACAGGATAGGATTAATTAATTTAATTCCGAAAAGGACAGAATGTGCAATTTACAAAAAGATACAATACTCCCTTAATATGTGTCTAATATGGCTTTTACAAATAACTTATTCTTTTTAAGACATTATCAATCCCTCAAGAGCGAATATCAAAAATGACATTCATTATTCAGTAGAATTCGTTAATAATCTTTACTGTTGTTGTGCAGGTAATTTCAATGTGCTAACTGAAAGCAGTCCATTGGGCTATTATTCCTATGGTTATCTTTAGGTTTACTGGAATATCTTAGCTCTTTTCGATGGTGTTGACATTGGAATTTTTTTCAAAGAAAAAACCTAAGGATTCAGGGGCTTTTTGTCGAGATTAAGTTATTTCAGTTGGGATGATGATAGTGACTGTTGTTCCTATTGCTGGTACTGCTGTGAACAACCATCTTCGATTTCAAGTTATTATTATTTCTTTCTAATCGCTTTAGCTAACTTAGCTTAAAATGAATCTTCTCCTTTTGGTTGAAGCAACTCACTCGAGAACGAATGGCCTTCGACAATAGTCTCATTCATTGCATCAAAATGCAGCTGAATCTATGAAGAATGCTTTATCTTCGCTTGAGAACAAAAGAATTCCGTCTAGAAACCAGAAGAAGAAATCTTTTTCTTTTCTGATTCTTCTCGTCTGGGGAAGAAATGCTTCAACTGAAAGCTGTTCACTGCAGAAGCTCCAAGATGAGGAGAGACATCGTCTAGCTTCAATTTCTCACTCTCTTTGGTGATAGGTTAAACCAAGGAACTCACAGGATCAGTGCTAATGCTGTGCATGGTATCACTGATATTTCTAATTTTTTTCTTTTTCATGAGAAGAGAATGATGGATCCGCATCGTTTCAGCTTTGTTTTCGTCGATATGCTTAAGATTCATGAAAGATTATTGCCTAGCTTGCTAATGCTACGATAATGAAGGTTATGATAGCCTAGATGTTTGATTATCACTAGATAGCTGTGGGCTTTGAAGAGGGTTTTCTTAAAGAATAAGTTGCAGATTATTTGATAAATCCAAAGAATCTTTCTTTCTCGTGCTCAGATCGGATAATCTGCTTTGACTTGGGTTCTTGATTGTGCAATCGGTGCTTTCTTCTGTGTCAAGTTTGAGTGTGCGTTTTAAGTACGGACTCAGACAAGGTAGAGTTGAATTTTACCCCGAAATAGCTTCAATTCTCGCTTCGATTTACCTAACAATTCCATTTGTTTCTTTAGGATATCTCTTCTTTTCCGCGAGACGTTGGATTTGAATTTTCAAAGACTAAGAAGCATTCATTCGAATCGTATCGAATTTTCTCTATGCTGAAGGAATCGTTTATTACAGTGGTGGAGGTGTAAAACTAGGACTTAAGGAATGCAATTATTGTTGTTATTGTTATGTTTTTAAAGATGAAAATGCTGTTAACACCTTGAGAGGAGATTGGCTTGAAAGTGTCTTGGAATGATTCCTTTTCATCTGACTGACATAAATTATCGGATTAGTATCATTGCACCCTTGATTCTGAAGATCTTTCACGTTGCTAATAACAACACTAGTAATACTATTATTCTTTTCAGCATTGCTAGAACTATCTTTTTGACTGTATTGTCTGTCTACATGAATCGGATGAGGGACATTACAATTAATTGATGCAAAATCACATATGGTGACATTATTTATTGTATTTTTGGGTATACTGCAGTCACTATCATTATTGCTCGTTTTATTATTGAGATTCATGTTTAGCGTAGGTGAATTCATTGATAAATCATTTATTTAACCTTCTTATGGCTATTAAACAGTACTTTTTGTTACCTAAATTTATTGATTTCTTTGTTCTTTGAGAAGACTCTTATTACTGGGGTTCTTAGGAAGCTGCGAGAATACAATCATGCTCTCTGCCTTCCTATGAATATTGTGAATTTTAAAAGGTGAAAAAGCACGGGTTTCTTGAGGTTCTTTAGGTTTCTAGAGCTAATACTCTCCATTTATTTCTGAAATATGTTCGGATGTTTGCTTAGAAAATGAAACATTAACCTCATTGCTCGTCTTGCCATTTCTGTTCTCAAACGATTGGATTGCATTCGAAAAATCAACTTAACTCATATTTCTACCCGATTCATTGGTGGTAGATTCATTAATCTCCTTAACTTAGTTATTCTCTCTCAGTTCATTCGGGGAAATATCAGATTCTTTGTGTAATCTTAGTTTAAGTTTTCTGGGACTGCAGCTCAGACTGCTTTTCAGCTTGGGCGAGGATAAATTCATCGAAACACAGAATCCAGTTGTTGTAGTAGGATATATCTGTGACTGTTAATCTTTTTAGATGTTCAACTCAGTGATAAGTTCGTCCATCGATTTCAATTAACTCTTCCTAAATGTGCTCTTCGTGCTTTTTCTCGGAGACAATGAGTCTAAGCTTTGTTCATCCAATACCATGGAAAACTATTTTTGAAGATGCGCTTTATGCGGGGATTTATCTAAACCAGAAGAAGAATTAAAGGATTATTTCAGTAGTCTTTCGGAATCTCTCATTTTAATCATTGCGAGGAGAAATTCATTGGAGTTCTTGATAGATTCCTTTTGTTGCTGTTACTCTTGTTACTATTACTCTTCTTGTTTTTTCTTTTATTCTAAGGCTCGCTGGGAGGACTGAGGTTTAATCTTTTAGCTACTGATTATCATATTTTTTCTTTTTTTGATCCATCGCTGAGATTACGCTGCTTGATTGCTGAAGATTGCTGCGAATTTGGTGAACATCGGCTGTATGACTTGCTCAATATCGACTTCACATACCTAAGAATAGATAAAAAATAAGAGAGAAAAAGATAAACAACAAAAACAACATAATAAGTGTTTTCACAAATGAAATGTTTGTTTCTGCAATGTTTCTCTTTACAACTGTATCGTTAGTGCCACAAATCGCTGAGCACGTCCTAAACAACCCCATTTCGACTCCTTGCTCGTGTCCAAAAAACTAACCAACACCTAAGATACTCAATGGCAGTTCTTTTTTATTTGGACCAGTTATTTTCAGTTCTACTTAACCTTGCTTGATGAGATACATGTGCTTTGCTTCATCTCCTTCGTTGTAGAATGCTTTTTTGTAAGGGATCTATGTAGTCTTGAAATAATAGCTGAATTCTCCGACTTCAGATCGCTCAGCGTCTTAACCAAGGAGGAGACTCATAGTGTCCACCATAAACAAGCCGATGTCAATTTATTCCTTGAAAAGATGGCGATAATCGGATTCTTTAATGAATGCTAGATCGACTTCAGTTAATGCAAACACAGATGCAGTTCGATTCTGATTTGTTGTCATCGAAAGCTGTAAAAAGATGGGTAAAGAAAGATTAGAAGAAGATTTAAAAAGGTTATGCTTTATGCTAAAGAGTGGTTTACCTCTCCAAACGACTTATAGTGTGAAAGAATGTTAATTTATTTGAGAGAAAGAACCCCGCATTCTCCACAACTCTTGAGAATATCAGGGTTGTTCAAAGAAAGCAGTGACTTCTACTAATCAATCTAGTATTTATATTTGAGTTCTGCGTTAATTCTGGTTATTGTTTTCTTCGCAATCTCCTGCATGACTAGATTACCTTTCTGATAGTCCTAGTTAGCTTATTCTAAAAGTTATCGGCTCTAGATTTCTGCTTCTAATTCTTCAGGTGTCTTATCGACGACGACAGATATGTTGCCTGCGAAGATCAGATAGAAGTTTAGTTCCTTGGAACCTTTGAGGAAGATTGTCTCGCCTGCTTTAAAATGCTGATAGCATAATAGTTTAGCACATGCTTTCAGCTTGGTTTCGAAATCGAGATTGTATTTGATCACATCGAAGTAATCGAAGTTCTTCAGCTGAGAGGTTAGAAACGCTATGTCTTGTTCGGATCTAGGATTGTTGGTGGATTTTAAGATTGCTATGGATTCCTTCAGAAGCCTGTGAGCCATAGTTCAGAGGGATTATTGTGTGTACAATTAAGACTAGTGAATAAATTCACGCTTTTTTTTTCTTGGTGGTTTTTTACCTTCGAATGGATCCGCGAAAAGGAAAATAAATGAAAAAATTATACTAGTTGGAGGGCTGTAATTTGTCTGAAGGAGTGTTTGCAAGGGTATATTGAGTATCCCAAGAGAAACAATGTAATTAAGAGTATGAAACCAAATTCATTTTTGAAATTAGTGAAAAGAAATCGATTTCTGGTAAACAAAATAAAGATTTATTCTTTGGGGAGAAGAAAGAGTGTATTGGATGGTTACAAGTGAACTGTTAGAAAATTGGGTTTGGGAGTGGTTAATTAAAATCATAAAGTTCAAAGATATGCGGAGGTATTTTACCCATTAGACATAGACAATACAAGAACAAAATGACAAATATTTTCAACTTGAAATTCTTGAAAACGAAACTAAACATTTTATTTCTCTCTAAGAAAAGGATCATCTTTATTTATCAATTTGTCCCTTTGTTGAGAGTCTCAACAACCCATTCAACTTCCTTGGCACTTCCAGCAATGATTGCAGAGCGTTGATCATGCGAAGTGACTTCCAACTCCATGAGAGAATTGACTCCATCGTTTGCTTTTCCACCTGCCATTTCTACCAAATGAGCTAATGGGCCAACTTCATACAAGACTCTAATAAGAAAATGACATTGTAGAATCAAAATCAGACAGATCAATAAAGGGGTGATGTGGGATTTCAAATAAAAGTACCTTAGCTTAGCTTTGTGGGAGGGTGATATGACATTTGTAAAGATTCCAGAACCCTTAATGAATAGCTGGTAGATCTGTTAGCAAAGAAATTACATAATTAGTGCTAATGAATATTTAGATTATAAATAATGATAAAATATAATCTTTTCCATACATCTGGAACCATTCCTCCTGTGTATCGTAGTGTGTATCCTTCATCAATCCACTTATTGATGACTTCTCGATATGGAGCGTTTTCTCCAGCTGCTCTCAAATTACCAGGAGCAAAAATTTTACCTGAAGGCTAAATCACACATTTAGACTTGGTTAAGATCCAGATTAACTCTTTCTTGGCGTTCTCTAGATTGAAATTCAAGATTAGTGTTAAGAAGGTTAGAATTCAAAAGAGATATTTAGTAACTCAACAACATAGAGCATTTGAGAGGAAGGGGAATGTTGAAAAGGGTGATCATAATGTAATCAAAAAGGATCTTTCTTTGTTTTACATGAGAGAGTGTATTCTTGTACAGTATTGATCTTTTGGTTGTAAAGAATCACTGTAGTTCTTGGACCGTATTAGCAGCAGCCGGAGATCACAATATCCTTCACTTTTTATCCTAATAATATCCTTTAACATTTAGAAACAATAAATTTTATTCACGATTTTTCTCAAGAATTTTTCATTTATTTTCAATTAAATTCAATTTGCAACAGGCTAATTATCCTTACTTTTCGTCTGATTTCCAGATCCCGAAGATTGATCCAACTGACCAGTTAGTTCCAATGATTGAGCTGCCATCCAGAGGATCAAATGTCACTGTGTATTTTGACCCACCTAATTCAATCGGCTTAGAAAAAAGATAAGATCACTCATTTTCCTAAAGATCATTTATTGCACTGATCATTAATATTCTTACAGTTGGTTATTCCTCGCTCAGTCCATGTGATACTTCTCCAGTTGCTTTAAGATGTCTGAAGATTATCTCATCGCTTTTGACATCGCAGTCTAACTGCAAGTCTCCAAACACATTTGACGACCCAACTTGCTTGCGACCCTCTAAAACAAAAACAGTAATTAAATTGTAACATTGTCAAAATATATTAGAAATAGAAGAGAAATCTTAGTTATTTGAAGAATTTACAGCAATGGAACCTCAAAAGATCACTTAATTCAATGAACGAATCAAGTAAAGCAAGAACAACCTTTTGGAGGCATGGGCTATCTGAGAAGACTAATGAGGAATCAGCTGAATCCATTTGTATTAAATTTCTTGGTTTTCTTGTTTCTTTTTTAAGGAGATTTAACAATTTTGATTAGAACTCTTCGATTTCTTATTGGGATGAACCTTCCCCTTCCCATTAGTTTTTCCTTGTTTTTTTTTTAGTTTATCACACTACCTGTTAATTTATTGAAATTCTCAGTCAGCGTTGTAAAAGCAATGTCCACCAAATTGTCTTAATATGCTTTCGAAGGGTGTGCGTATCTTATTTGATAATATTTGGCGGGATAAACAATCTCCTAAGCAATAAGAGCACTAATTTACCTTAAGACAGCAAAGTATTAATCGCTAAAAATCTAAATAATACACACACACATTTAACACAAATCTGAATATTTTTAATGGACGAAGATCTTGGATTTTCTCAGTAATTCACCGAACGCTACAGTTCTAGAAGTGCTTAGGTGAAGCTACTCAACAATTTACTCGATGCTGGTAGTGATATGTCGATCTAAGGCCCCTCTGGATGTGGCAAAACACTTCTCATCAGAGATCTCCTACTTGAAAAGAAGATGCTATCAATTAAAATCAATTGTCTACAATGTTCCACGAAATAGACTCTAGTTTAGAGGATCATTGAAGCATTGTCTTAAAAATTCAATCTTAAACTCAAGCCTGCCAAGAAAGTCAACTAACTTGTCCATGCGATTCGAACAGTCGACGCGTACTTAGAGAAATATGAAGTGGAAGTTGATGGACGTGCTTCTTTTTCATTGAGAGACAATCCATCTTCTGCAGCTGCAACTTCATCGCCTTTACTTTCTTCTTCGTCTTCTTCATTCTCCACCAATAATTTGTACTTTGTCTTAGACAACATTGAGAAATTAGATGTCAGCAGTAAATTCATTGGCTAGATTCTTAGTTTAAGGGAGCAACTCCATCTGAATATCTCCTTCATCTTCATCGGTGTTTCCTTCTCTTCTGAGCTAACCCTGCATGCTTCCACATTGACCATGATCCCTACGATTGTCTTGACTCCTCTCTCCGATAAAGACCTCCTTCGCATAACGAAAAACCATCTCGAAGCGTAGTTATCAGGATATGAGCATGCGTGTTTTCTGACGTTCCATACGAAATTCCTGCAAGATCTCGTAGCAAATTTTAAAGTTCTTGTGAGGAGTGCAAACACAATGAATACACTTGCACTGAGGCTGTTTAGGGTTTTCATCTCTCCTCTGGTTGGTCTGAAACCTCAGCCTAGTCCATCAGTCAAGGAATTCGTAACTCTTGTGAAAAGTGAGACTTACGTTCTGGCAAGAAAGTTACTTCTGCAAGATCCATACCTAAACGAAGGCGACGAACGAGAGTTCCTCGAGAAAATAACTTCTCATCGATATGAAAATGATGCCACAAGCAATACATTAAAGTAATAAACATAATTAGATTTCGTAAGGAAATACAATCAAAAATGTTAATCATTTTTTGTTAAAATGAAATAAAAGCGCTTCTTCTCAAGGTTGTCGTATTCCCTTCTACAGTGCAGTGATATTAGTCGCCTGCTGGGTTGGAAATCGTAGCAGTGAAGCGATGGATAAGAAATTATTCAAAGACTACAAAGGAAAAACAGGTAGAGGAGCAGGAAGAACGAGCAAAAAAAATGATGGAGGTAATTTGAAATCAGTGAAGTTAGATAGATTGATAAGTCTCTCGCAGTCTATTCTCTCGTAAGCAGAGTACTCTGAGAAGCTAAAAAGGGATTTGGACATTTCAATAAACCCTGAAATAGACGCATATGATCAAACAGCTGATTTCTACTCTCAAATAGCAGCATTAGTGGATATGAAGTACATCTCAATCTACAATATCGATTACTCCCTATCGAAGGCGCAATTCATCTCAAACTTAGATGAACAAACTATCAGATAGATCGATGCAACTTATAAACTGCGTCTAGTAGATTACTTCGTTAACAAAGAATGAACATTTAATAGATATTAGGAGAGTGAAAATGAATATATTTTTTGTTTATGTTTGTAGTAAATAAGTAAAGGTTTCAGCTGATTTTTAAAACATTTCTTCTCAGAAAAGTTAGCTTGATAGTTTGCCTAATTTTCCCATTCTTTCTCCATTCTAATCTTTCACTTTGGAATCCTTGTTTGCAGTGGATGTCCTTGTTCATCATGAAACCTTATTCCCGTTCTCGGCTGCGCTAGAGTGTATAGAACCTGCAAATGCGGTTCCGTATCAGAGTGGATGATCTTCATCTACTCCACCTTTCTTTTGGCATTCTAAGTGAATCGATTAACTTTGTTAGCCATCTATTCAACGTCGGAGATGATCGTTTCCCATTAGTTTTCGCTGCGATACAGTTTCTCTAAATCCAATTTTTATCTGCTCACGAATTTCTTGCGAACTTTCTCCAGCCAGAAGAATTTATCTCTAGCGACAGGGTCATTCTTCATCCGAACCTGCTCCTTCATCATCCGTACTTTTTCTTCCTCGAGCTTTAAGAAATAATACTCCGCTGTTTTCTTAGCACTGGGTGAGGTGTCTATTTCTTGATGTTGCTCCGCTTATTCAGGAAACTGCTATTATTGTAGTTGTTCTTATCCTAAACCTGTAGCTTACCTGGAATGTTCAGAAGTTGGAGCTTGTTTTTCTTATGTATTTATTT
>Ga0302271_10001347_pt1 | contig 23740 bp, 15 predicted proteins | sample III_Bog_N1_1_FD_198767 | JGI IMG/M metagenome (GOLD analysis project Ga0302271, IMG submission 198767) | Peat permafrost microbial communities from Stordalen Mire near Abisko, Sweden - III_Bog_N1_1 | ecosystem: Environmental > Terrestrial > Soil > Wetlands > Peat | place: Sweden: Abisko... | reverse complement strand
GCTTAAGTTATCACTCATCTACTAATAGTTTGAAGTAACTGTCTCTCGTCCACTTACATCAAGTTAATTCCAATTTAACGCAGTTGCTTTCTCTTTGATGCTCATGATCCCTAATTTTTGCGAGAAATTAAATTGATTTCAATAGGGTTTTTTTGACTGCAAAAATTACCTTTTTTTCTTCATCAAACATTTAAACCATGAATTGTATTATAAACCATACAAAAAGACAGTTAATGCTAACATGTGTAATAATTTGTTTGTTTCTTTTTTAAGGATTTACTGAAAAGACGTGTTTGACTCAATTTACAATAATAAAAAAAGATTGCCACTAATAATGGGAAACTTTTAAAATAAAATAATAAATAAAGCAGTGCATTGAAGTGCGAAAACCCAACAAAATATATCACATTCAAAATTCAAATTGTGTAAGTAAGCCTTTTTATTAAAAATCCTAAGTGTAATCTGCGTCATAAGAGCTGTTTTTTCAATTTGGGATTTCAGATTTATAATACAAAATGGGACTGTTTTGGGTTGGATCAAAAATAATAAATTAAGCATGAATTGTCTTATTTATTTTTTTGACATTCTCAACACAAAATATCCCATTAAAAAATTAAGACTTTTCGATACTTCAAACCTTCCACAAAACTTAATAATCCTAAGAATTTTGCGCGAAAAGTATCTACTTGGTAAGAAAAAATGAAAAAATAAAAAGATGAAAATGGTTCACCTGAAATGCCTCATGAGTACATCTAGTTGCAGGATTTGAATAAAGAGGATGCAACTGATGATAATAACTAGCTGAGGTCATCGCTGATTTCTCCTGGATAAGATGATACTGATAAGAGATATAAGCAGTATAATTTCTTATCCGAAGAACCTGTTACATTCTCAAATGTTTTTCCAAAAGTATATCAGCTCATGAAGTCCTCGTTTCCTAATGTTTTCACACAATTCAGTGTCACATTCTTTCTGTTCGTGAATATGTATTTTATTCAATAAACACGCAGCTCAATTCTAGTTGGTGCTTATGGTTTGGCAACTACATGGTAAAAATTTATCTTAAACAATAATACCTTACCATCAAGAATCCAAATAATCATTTGGGTATTTGGGCTAAAATTGATGGGACAGAGTCCAGTGGGTTGCTGCTAAATATTATTATTGTTTTGGCTATGGCAAACTTATTTTTTAAGTACATTTTGTTTATTTTAAATTAAATTGTTGTTTGATTTCAAAAGGTATCACTCAACTTGCTACTCCGCAATCGTGTCTCTGAATAATGGACTCTTCACATAGGTTTCTTAAGCATATGGTGCAAATAACTTCAAACTCATAGGTCTCCTCATCAACAAGGTACAAAGATTTATGTGAATTTCAAAGAAAATACTAACAATTCAAATTGAAAGGAAGGCCTTGGCGATAGCCTTAACATTCGCTAGTTTAGCTATGTTCTTGATCCTGAACACCAAGAACATAATGTTGTCATTTGGAATCAAAGAAGAAACAGCTGATATTAGTTAATAATTCGCTGTCTGGTTGCTCCCTTCTCTCTTCATCAATGCTGTTTCGGATTGTCTTAGAAATTCCTTACTTGGAATTCAAAAATCCTAATTAGTCATGAACTCATACATGCTATCTTATCTGATGCATCCTGTATGGCTCTACATCTTCTTTGAGTGGCTTGACATGCCAATCATTGGTATCTCGCATCTAATTCACCTTTTTTTCATTTTTGTTATCAATTCTGATGTTTTTGATCAAACACAAGGTATGTCTCTTTCAAGGGGTATCTCTGATCTCAATATTCTTCTGAATTTGCTTTACAACTTAAAGAAAGAAAGAGCAAAAGATAAGAATATTGATCGTATCATTCAGCCCTTCTTTGATAAGGAAACAATCACAGGATGGATAAGTATGAATTTCTCTTTTCGTTTTTAGAAAAATACCCTAACAATCATATGTTTTTAGAATATCTCAAGGTAACAATACCAGTTGGGTCAGTCGTTTATCTTGAGTGGGCATTCTATGAAGTCACTACTGTCATCGTAGGAATGCTCTAAGATGACGATTAACTCGCTGGGCATACATCTTTTTAAAGCATGACGCTTTTCTTTTACATGATGCCGCTTGGCCTATCTATGAGTGTAAATTTCTTCCTTGGAAGCTGTATCGGCGATGGTAGGAAAACCATAGCTCTAAATCTTACCAAAATATCGTAAAAAAACATAATTTTTCCTTTTTAAAGATTTAACTTGTAAAAGTGTTTCTTTCTTTTTGATGACCATTTAGGATAGTAGCTTGCATCTGTGAGATTATCCTTTTTATGGGTATTGGAGCTCTATTGCATCCTCTTTTCAGGAAATTCTTAGTGATTAACGAGGATATTGGGTTTTATTATGATATTGTGTACAATATTTATGTATTTGGATACATTATCACAGATTATCTGCAGTGTATCTTAGGAGCTATTCTTCGTTCAGCAGGTCGAGAATAACGTGCTATGCTTGTGTATATTTTCGGATTCTATGTAGTAGGTGTTCCGACTGCGTTCTTGCTGACATTTACTGCTGGTTTACAAGTAGCTGGAGTCTGGTTTTCGTTGATTATCGCTTCAGGTGTTCCATGCGCGATATTCTACTTTGACATAAGTAAAATGGACTGGGATAAATGTATCATTGAAGTCAGAGAAAGGGTGGCTCTTGAAAAATAAATTAAAATATCAGAAGCAAGCCATCTAGCTAAGGATTCAGCGACTTAATAAGCTGATCTTACAAATCTTAGAGCAAGCTATGGTCTTAGGAATTCACTTTCTCATATCGAAGCTGATTCCATCTTGCTTGCAAATGTTAAAACGAACATGCTTTGACAGTAGTTTCTTCTAAAGGAAAGGATTTCTAATCGTAAAAAAACAAAAACCATGAAAATAAACAATAATATAAAGAATTCTGAAGGGTTTGTTGTGTGTTTGAATGTGAATAGTTAAATTAACAAAGAAGATAATTGATTATTTAGATGTCAGAATTCAAAGAATAAGTAACTACAAATCTACAATTAATTAATAGTAAATGTCAATTTTCAATACAAATAAATAGATTAACAGAAATTATTTAGTTAAAGAAGGAAATATAAAGTCTGAAAATGGTTATCCAAGAATGGCTTGGGTAGAGAGTTGAGAGTACATGCAGCTTTGTGAATGTATTCACTTGCGTAAAAGGTGGAAAACAGAGACTGTGTTCCCTTCAAATTATCTTTCTTCTAGTTAATTAGGAGTTTACTGTTCTTGGGAGGGAAATCTTTTAATTAAAGAAAGTTGTTTTTTAGAAGATAGTTTTTTAATTCATGAAATCGATGTATTGTAAATGCTAATGTTATGGGGAATAAGTGTATCTTTGATTGTTTACCAATCAATCTGCTTTTGGAGGGAACAAAATAGTTTCTGAAGTTTCACATAAAAATTCACAGAAACAATTTCTACTTTTTGTAAAATTTAGAAGAATAATCATTAGACTTTGTTATGTAACGATGAAATATTTTTATGTTAAAAATCAGATCTAAGAATTTACAGCATAATTAAGAATATTTTTTTAAGGTTTTCTCATAATTATCAGCTAGCTACCAATGCGTACCCATATTTATTCAAATTTACTTTTTTGATCTCGATGCTAGACAGTAATTTGTAAAGTAACATATGAACGAAGCACTTCAAAAAATTACGCCATTATTATTTTTTCTTTCCATTTAACTGATGTTGTTAAAACAGCTCCCATTAATAGAAAAGCTAAATTTTTGTTTTATATTGCTGATTTTGCTGAGTGTAAAAATTTATTATTTTTTTTTAAGATTTTGAAAGCTACTCATAAAAAAACTGAAACAAGTCGCACTACTCAATGGATAAATCGACCAATTATTAAAAAAATATTAGGGAATATCTTAAAATAGCTATTGCTAATAATAAAATCCCTTAAACAGAAGGTATCTGGACTGTTCTATTCTATTAGAGATAACTGCTTGGAGTTGTAAGCGGTATTTTGGCTGGATCATTTGGTGTCACGGGCTTATTAGTAGTCTTAGGATTATTTATGTTTTGCTTGACGATTAATTAAGAAGACTAGCTCAATGACGCTAGAACTGGGAACAAGAAGAGAGAGTTGGAAGAAAGGATTCTCATAATATCGTAGATTATTTCATTAGTTAATTTGGTTAGTTCTTGGATGTTCTCGTATGCTTATATTTTCTGAGAAAATGAAAAAGAGTTTTTATGTTTTCTGCATTATGTCTTTGAAGTTTAGAAAAAACAAAGATTTATGATTTCTGAACCGAGAGTATTTGAAATTTAGAATGAAGATAAACACGAAAAAAAAGAACAGTAATTAGGAAAGGATGAGAATTAAATAATCTTAGGAAAGAAGAGAGGTTACTTGTGATAAAATTAAGAAAGTTTAATCAGATCAAAAGGAAATTACGATTGAATAAAAAAGGAGAGTGGTCATTTAAATGTGAATGGGAGCAATATCAGCAGCATATTTCCCATGCTGTCTCTTTAATTATCTGATTCTATTTATTAACCTTTATTATTAGTGAAAGAGGGCAAAAAGAATTCTTTTTTGAAAACATAAAATGTCATGATGGAATTATTTAATAGACTTATTCAGCCTCAAAAGATGGTTGATGAAGGCTGAGACACAAAAGAAAGCAAACAATTTCTAAAAATCTTAAAGAATAATAATTTTATTAATAAATAAAACAATTCCATATGCAATAGCAGAAGAAAAAGGGAGACACATCATAGGTTCACAATAGAATTAATGTATTAATAATACTACCTTCTTGAATCAGTAGAATTATTTCTAGTATTATGTATTAATTTTTAAAAATGTTGAAAAAATAGCAAAGGACATTCACTACTTGAAATAAGTAAATAACTAGTTAGTTTAGTGGTAATAACAGCAGAAATAATAATAATAATGAGTTGATGAATCAACATCATTTTAACAATTATTAGTAAACTTCTTATGGTAATATTAAGATTACAGAAAATATTGAAGAAAAAAATAATATCACTCAACAAAGAAGATAGAAGATTTTCCAAAAGAAGAAACTTTTTACCACAATCTAAGATCTAGTGGATTTCACAGAAAATTAAAAAATTAAAAATAAAGGCACTCTTGAGTTTCATAATGCAATCTATGTTAGACAATTATTTTTTTTCTTCCAACATAGCACAACTTTTGTAAAGGTTTCATTTGAAATTGATCCATGAGATAGTTTAAAAATCTTATTGAGTCTCTGCCATCGATTCATTAGTATTTTTTAACTTTCATTCTAAAATCAAATAAGATTACAAATCTTTTTTCTCAATCCGTTACTTGAAATAGCAATATTATTCAAATAAATAATTCATTTGCGTTAACATTATCAAAAAATAATGCGTGTTTTCATTTCAGAAATTCCTTAGATTTTTTTCTTATGAGAATCGATAGAAAAACTCAATGCAAGAAGACACTGCTAATTTAAGAGTGTAATCAGTGACAATAAGAGAGTATAGCTTAGTGGAACGAGAGGAAATTGGGGGTAATACTTTTGATTTGTTAAGTAATACACAAGAGTAATTAAAATTAGAGTAGCAACACAAAATAATCATTTAGTAATTCAAGTAAATAGATCTTGTAAGGATCTTAATAGTTATCTAGATTCTGAGAAAAGGGTGGGAATTCTAATGTCTTCGAATTTACCAGATAAATCTTCAGGAGATTGCACTTGGTGCTTATTGAAATTGAGAGAAAGAAAAGTGAGCAAAAAGTCTGAAAAAGAAGATAGCAGAGAGATATTTGTCTCTTCGGTTGTTAGTATCGTCACTTTCAGTAGTAATTATTATTAAAAAGACGCGAGGCTTTTCTAGCAGTAAAAGGTATTTTGAGATTCATTGAAGGCAAAAGTTATTTTTAAAAGTTCAATTTTTTCTTTTGTTTTTTGTGCAAGAATCAGCTTGTTTCTGTTTTTTGGCTATTGTTTTTCTTCGTTTTCCTACTGACTTGGATTGCTTATTTGATGAATCAAGAGGACTGTTCTAGGAACTGTCTTCTAAAGTACATACGGATGAAGAGGAGCTTGACTAATAGTTCAAGCTCTTTAGATATCTATCAAGGAAAGAAGACTCATGGTAATCGAAGGATCTCTTTTTGGCTGTGAATTATTTTTTCCCTTTATTTGCGACTTAGAAGTCAAGGATATGCAGAATCTCAAAGATTAAGATGGATTCGGAGGAAACTGAGTTATTAGAATTAGTTTACTCTCCAGGGAGTAAGTAGACTGCGAACATTGCTTCCATCGCTTCTTCTGAATTTTTACAAAACTTTTAACGAATCTTAACTGGCTCCATAGTGGATGATGGCAATTCCAAGAAGTGCTTCAGGAGTCCTGAAACCACTGCATCCATGTTGGATATGAAATCATTGCGAAGGAAGAATCTTTTAGAAAAAAATTAAAGATAAGTTAGATAAATTGAAAAAATATATTTTAAAGTATGAAAAAATAAATGTGAATGGTTTAAGAGTAACATAATAGATTCTGATGTTAAACATCGAAAAAATCATTGAAATTTAGGAAAATGTTCTAAAACACTATTTAAATTGTTCTTAGGAAACTAAACAGAACAACTAAAGAATCTTTGATTAGATGTTTAACTTGTAAGCCAAAGTTTAACCCATCTCAAGGACAGATCTCCCATCAGATGTACGATTTTTATTATCCATCCATAAAAATAATTGAAATTGAAAAAAATCAAAAGAAATAAATGTATCCCGAAGCATTACTGTACACAATATGGGTTTTGTTTTTATGAAATGTTCCAAGTTGAAAGAATGAAAGAATATTGGTTACTCTGTGAATCCTGTGAGAGAGCATTTAAGCATGAATTAATCAGGTTTAAAACCAAGACTGTGGATCATTGCTTCAGTGAAATGTAGAGAAAATGAGTGACGGGAACTAGCATTTTGTAAAGAACCAGCGAGAGCAAATATTCGCTTTTCTTTTTTTGTAGCAAAGAAATTATTTATCTATTTCTTTGCTCTTGAGTAGAATGACATTTTAGGTGTATTCGCTGGAACTGATGAGAATGGTTAAGCAATTGCTGATGCTTGTAACTTTTATGCCAAGAGAGCATGCTTTTCATCAGATGGTTGCATGCTTCCAAGAGTTTAAAGGCTAACAAAGGGATTCAAAAGAATAAGAAACATGTTATAATTAAGAAACAAATGAGATACGTATTAGGCTGTATGAAGATATCGTCAAGCAAAATGTGAACAGATGAAGTTTCAGAGCTGAGTTCACAGAAATCAACTTTCCTTCCGAGTTCTGTGAGGAAAGAAAATTTATCCTTGTTCTCTATGAATTTGAGACTTATTGGTAGAACCTAACAAATTAAATAGTAAATATTATCGAACTGCTAACATTAAGAGGAATTGATAAAAGGAAAATGTTCAAAAGCGAAATACATTGAATGCGTAGTAAATATCAGTTGATCTGTCAGTAGAAGCTGAATAGATAGTCGAAAAAGAACGAATATGTTGAATTGGAGAAGATTAAGACCTCGATTATTCCAAAAATTCATGTTTAAGAGTTGGAATCATTTATAGGCTCTCCGTAGAGAAAGAATTAGGGCTATTTTTGGTACTGTTGAAGTCCAGAAGTTGAATTGGTTGAGATACAGAGCAAAACATTTATATTTGAGAGGATTCTAATCTTCCAAAATAAAGGATACCGATTGTTATTATTTTAGAGATTGGAATGGAATGATTGTATTTGAATTTATTTGATTATGGAGTATTTGAGTGTACTTGAGCATGTAAATGAAGAAGGTTTTAATTATCTTTGGGAGTGATTGGAGATTTTTAGGATTTTTTTTGAGTAAACAGGCTTTGTAAGAATTTATTTAATGAGTAGATTTCACGTTTCCCATAAATTAATATTAATGTAAACTGTTCGATTTTTAGCTGTATCTCATTGGGATTGGATCTTTAAGTAGATAAAGCATAAGATTACTTCACTTTTGTTTCAAATCAAGATTGATTTTAGTTCGGAATGGATTTCAATAATAATAAATATGTAGTAATCTTTTGATGAGATAATTCAACTTAAATACCTAGTTATCAAATATAATGGTAGGTATTCTCAATGGGAGAATCATGAAAAGTTATTATTAACTAATAATTAATAGATAATGTCATTTTATGCTAATGCCTAATGTTATCTGATCAAAAAGAAGACTAATTGTTTTTTGAAATTCTTTGATTTGAAAGAGGTTCATTGTTCGGATTGAATATCATAATCATCGATACAGTGCTAGCAATTAATTAATAGCAGTATTATAATGCGAATTTTTGAAACAATAAAGAGGAGGAGCAACGAAGGATTGTAAACTCTAAGAATCTAATTTAAATAATAAATAATGTCAGAATTATAGGGGAAGATTTGTTTAGGAATTGCTGATGTGCCTCAAAAATAGATTTGATTTATTTTTAGAAAGAAATGATTCTTAGTGAGCTTAGATTTCAAATAAATACATAGGATTTGAAAAGCGTAAAACCAATAAAAAGACACTTTTGTTTCTGGTGAGTTTTCTAAATTATTGAAAATATGAAACATCTAATAATAGAGATAGAAAAAATATAGAAATTCATAGGATTTTTACATGTCTGGAGGCTAATCTAATCTCTCAAATTTTAGGTTTTATTGTTGCGTAATTACCTAAAAAATATCTAACTTTGATAAATTCTTATTGCAGCTTTAGAACATGAATATATGAAATTAGTTACAAAAAAAGTAATGTTAACAATATTATTGATTAGATTATTCTAACACCTTACAAAGCAAGCTAAATCAATTTAGACAGGACGATCATATGAAAATTGCTTGAGTTTACTAATATTTGGGCAGAACATGCCATTAATTAATTAACTATTTTTCTTTAAAAAGTAAGCTACTATTGTAAATAAAGTTGTACCTAATATCTTATGCTCACTTACAATTCTGAAGTACACAATTTAAATTTCAAACCAAAGAGTATTCTCTTCTAGATTAAGAGTAATACAAATGATTCATCCAATAATTTCAGGTACTTTGAGATTGTAACCTCAAAGATGAATCAGGGAATAAGATAATCAAACAAAATACAATTGGAACTATTAATTTTTTTCTACTTAAAATGATCAAATAATTAATTTATCTATTTTTACTGTTTTGATTGGATAGTATTTTCATTCACTAAAGCTAGTTTTGAATAATAAAACAATTATCCTTCCAAGATAAAAAGCACTAGTTGTCAGTATGGTAAATATTAAAATATTTTCTCCATTTAATTTGTACTCTTATTCTTTTAAAAAAGACATTTAAATAATCAAGGATTTAGAAATATTACCTAACCTAAAGTATTTCAATTAATGTGAGTGGATTTGAGATGTAGTCATTTTCATCTTGGGAATGTCGAAAATATTGGATTAATAATATTATTTATTCCAATCAATCGATGTATCTCTTGAATTCCCCTTTCATACATAACATCATATTCTCGTCCTTTTAAAATAAGCAAATATGGACGACTTGAGTTAATTTCTCTTAAAGGAATAGTGCAAAAAAGAAAAACACAAAAATGATAAATTTTGCAAGCCACAGTTAATAATTGAGAGAACCTTTATTTTTTGCTTTTGTTTCTTGTTAATAACTAGTAGACACTATCCCTCTAAATTTAAGGATTAATACAAGACTAAAATCCTCTCATGAAACTAGACACCTTTAAGCCTAAAGAACTACTTAGTTCTAATCACACAACTACAATGAAGAATTGAAGGGGAAAAAAAGAACATAATTTGGATTAGTATTAGAATACTTCTAGAACATTTTTTAACTTTTTTCAATCCTTTAAAATACTCTTAAATTCTTTCTTAAACTCCTGTTTTGAACAATTGTCAATTGTCTAAACTAAAAAAGTCATACATGCTTAGTTATCTAGATTAATTACTTTGTGTCTATCTATTGAAATTAATTGTCTAATAAAATTAAAGATACTACCAAGAGAATAGCAACCCATTTGAATCCTGTGTTAAACCAAGTGCTATCAAAAATGTTGTTTTAGAAAAAGACAAGTGACAAAACAAAGAATAAATACTCCTAAAAACTAATATTTATAAAATTAAGATTTAATAGTATCTCCATCTTATTATTCTTTTTGTTTATTTAACTCTTTTGTTGAATAATCAGAAATACAATTATTATTGTGTCTAGATTTTGATAACATTACCTATTCACATCAGAAATAAAACTAATTCTTCTCAATAATCAAACAGCTTTAAAATCATTGGATTTCATCTCGTGAGTTTATCTAGAATCAAAAATAACCCACAAACAATCTTACAGCAAAAAAGAACGAAAATGAAAAAGAAGGGAACATAGAAAGAAGCTAATACAAAGTAAGAAGAAGCAGAGGTTAAAAAATCTAAAACAGATTAATACGCTGCTTACCTCAATGAAACATACAAAGTACAAGGACTAATATTTACTGACAAATGCAATAGCTTTAGGATGAGTCTAAGGGCAAGATTCAATTTGGAGTTCCCAAATGATAATAAAGATTTGATTCTTCAATGGCTGAGTGCTCGTAAATAATATGACGAGGGGATATGCTATGCGGGGAAAGAAATTGAGGATCTGCCTTTACGTGTCTAATAACTTAATTCTGTTAACTTCTTCAACACTAACCGCTGGAATATCCGCATTCATTGTAAGAGTTGTTGAGTGGGAGAGAGAGAGAGATAAAGTTTTTGTTATTTTCTCCCTCTGTTTTATTGAAATCTAATTATTTTTCCCTTATGAAGTTTATCAAAGAAATTATTAGTCTTTTGAGCCCATTCAATAATCCTATTATTTGATATTTTCTTGCATAGAACATGTAATCTCAAAGGCAGCATAAATGAAAGTTGAGCAGCTGTTAAATCTTCTTTGGACAATGCAATCAATTAACGATGGTTGTTTTCATGGTTTCCAGCGTATTTCCGTTCCCAAAGCGAGATTAAATCTCCTATCTGAATTTATGGTAGCTAATAACATTTTGAATGGATTACAGATGGTTGTAATGATCGGCACAGAGCAAAGACCTATCCTCAATAAAAACAAAACGCAGGTGGAATATTTTATTTTGAAACACATTCTTTGTTTGACTAATATGTTATTTCACTTTATTTCAAGGTTTCGAAATTCTCTTACCACTAATTCTTAATGGTCCTTTGTCTTCTGCCGAATTCTCAATTTGTCGATTCAGAGTTTATATTCTAAAAATACAACGACACTATCAAGGATCCTGTCATTGTTGGCGGCAATAATGCTAATATATCACAGTTCCTAAGTCAAAGTCGCTTCATGAGCAATCAAGCTTCTTTCTATGTAGTTTAGGAAGGCTAGGAAGGAGATAAAGATGTAAAAATAATAGATTTTAAAGATAAAAGGTGTATTTATGTTTTTTTCTTCTTCTTTGATTTCTCAAAGGTACAGACCATTCTCCCAAAAGATTCAACTCCGCTGCTGGATCCAAGTTAATCGTATTTCCCCGTCAGGTTGGAAGAGTAATTCTTAACTTTCGAAGAAAGTTCTCATTTTAGTTATGATGAATCACTGAATCGTTGGGTGGAAACTGAAAAGTAAATGCTGATTTTGAAAGATCAAGAAAGAGAAGAGAGAGCAGGATAAAATAAATTTGCTCTCAGTCGATTTGCTGATTTTTCATCTGCTTAGAAGATGGTGGAATTGCTTCAAAAAATTAAAAGCCTCAAACTAAAACTCACCGAAGAGGAAATTAATGTTATTGGTCAGCCTGGAAATGTCATCGTTATTGGAAGATCTGGTACGGGTAAGACAACTTGTGCAGTTTTGAGACTATTCGCGATGGAGATATTGTTTCATATTCGTGTGCAAATGATGGTTGCTAAAGATGCTAAAATTCTTCAAGATGCTGCAAATAATGAATAAATTGGTCTCTAGAGCGTGTTCATCACAGCCTCTCCTGTTCTAGCAAATCAAATAAAAAAATACTACTGGAGACTCACAAATCAAGTCAAAGAGGAAATTAGATAAAAATAACTCAAGAAATAAGAAGAAGCTGAAGCAAATCCAAGTGGTAATGCCAGTTAAATCTCAGCAGCTTATTCGTTAGTTTAGACTCTTCATGGAGGTGACACAAATTAAGAAGAATCAAAATAAGACAATAAAGAAGATGACGATCTTGAGCACTGTCTTTCTGAAATTTCAATGCAAAAAAGTAAGAATTATTTTGGATTGTTCTGAGTGCAATTTATGTAAAAAATTGATTTTTTGCGCCTGTTTAGAACCAGAAGATCCAAGCGAAAATAACGATGTAGAGGATGAGTTCGAAGACGATGACGCAAATGATCGGTTTGAATTCTCTGAATCAAATGAAAAGGGCAAATCACTCGCTGACATGAAACAAGAAGATTTCCCTTCTTTTTAGACAGTCCGTTCATATTTGATGCTTATCGAAGCATGCCTTAATGTTCCATTTTTCCCTCGAGATGCTAAAGGTCAAGTTGTTGGCTAAGAAGGAGCTAGCAGTTGGAGTAACTACAAGAGTATATCCGATAAGTTAAAACTGCAGGGTGTTGAAACAAGTGAGGAATAATCAGAAGCAATGAGAGAAGCATTCTACGATGAAGATAACTTAGAAGAAGTTTATAAACGTGAGATGTATCTTCTCAGTCATGCTAACGCCGAAGTTGGTATGTTTGAAAAGGAATCGTTCGAAAAAGAAAAACCAGAAGATCGAAAATTCGAAGTTGATTATGAATATTTTGAAAGTGCTTTTTGGCCAGTTGCCGCTGCCAAGTTTAAAGATTCCAATTTGATTTCTTGCTCAACATTATGGACAGAAATTTACTCTCATATCAAGGGGTCTTCTAATAGTTTCTCTTATCCTGGTAGGAGAATGGTTTTGAGTGATTATTTATCGCGTGTTGATTTAAATGCTCTGCTGTCTAGTGGACAACGAAATATCATTTATTCCATGAGTGAATATTATGAAAAATGGAAAAGAAAACAAAGTGGATATGATCTCATGGATGTTGCCAATTATCTGCTTCAAGAAATCAAATCTAAAAGAGCTAGCATCCCATCGATTCACTTCACTATGATCGATGAGGTTTAAGATCTTCCTTATGCGTTGATTACACTTTTCTCCATAGTCAACGAGCAATCTCTTTTCTTAGCTGGTGATTCAGCTTAAACAATTGCAAGAGGAGTTGGATTCCGTTTCTAGGAGCTCAAAGCTGCATTCAAATCTTTGCCTCTTTATTTCGAAAGAAAACTTGCTGAACCCACGATCAAGCAGTTAACTGTTAATTTTAGGTCGCATAATAAGATCTTATAGCTGAGTAATTCAGTGATTAATCTTCTTGAAGCTCTGTTTCCTACATCGATTGATATCCTCAAAAAAGAGAGATCAAACATAGATGGATTCAAACCAATTATCTTAACAGATTCAGATTTAAATTTCCTATTTACTCTTCTCTCTGGGCATTAAGATTCAGATCCACTTGGATAGAACATTCCCCTTGAATTTGGGTGCCATCAAGTTATTATCGTCAAAGATAATGAAAGCAAAGCAAGGGTAAAATAAGATAATATTGATAATTTTGTGCTAATTTCAACAAAAGGAAATCTATTTTTTATCCTTTATATTTCCTTTGTTATTAATTTCAAAAGCTTCCAGCCGTTCTACAGCATGCTATCTGCTTGACAATCTACGAAGCAAAAGGTCTTGAATTCGATGATGTCATTTTATTTGACTTCTTCAGAGACAGCAAATCATCTGTGAATTCATGGGCATCAGTAGGGCTGCTTGCTATTCAATTAGAAAGAATGCCCAAAGAAATCTTCCTTCAAATGATGACAAGTACCACAAAATAAGATCTTAATCTTGTTGTAATGTCAATTTATGATTTTTGTTTGCTAACCTCAAAGTGCATGATGGAGTCTTCGATGAAGAATCTCGGAAGAATTGGGAAGAAGAAAATTTTGAAACTGCTTATGGTGTGATATATAATGAGAAAACAAATGAAGTATCTGTCTTTAACCCTGTTAAAAAATCTAATGAATTAAGGGCATTTGATAGAATCTCAAATGCCTTCTTGTGTTCAGAGTTAAAACAGCTTTATACTGCTATTACTCGTCCCAAGAAACGCTTAATCATCTTTGACACAGATACCTTGAAGAGAAAATAGATTGAACATTATTGGAGCAGTTAGAATCTTGTGTCGCTTGTGTCGGCAGCTGACATTGAAGGTGAGAAATAAGAGAAAGAACAAGAGAAAAAAGCCCACAAAAAAGTAGATCCAAGTTAGATAATATTAACTCCAGAAAAAACTTAAATTATTGAAAGCATGAAGAAAATGCTTGTCAAGAATTCTTCAGCCGAGTGGTTTGAACAAGGTTTGCGTATGTTCAGATTCAAGTACTTTGAGCAAGCTGTTAAATGTTTTAAGAAATCAGGCCATGCTGATTATGAAAAAAAGGTGAGAAATTACAGAAAAATAATCTTTTTTTTCAGATAATCTTCTTTCGTTTTTGCATGGAAATTATATTCAATTATTTTATGCTTTTCTTTCCATTAGGCATAAGCTTATCATGAAGCTAAAAGCAATTCTGATCAAGTCATAAAACTCGAGAGTGACTTGCAGCTATTGAGGAAAAAAATTGGATAATATGCTTTTATGAACGAACGCTCTTGTCAAGTGGAGCATTCTAAAATTTTGAAGTTGCTTAAGCAATGTAAGGAAAATTTCACACAAATCGGTGAGAAATTCCTAGAAATTGGTAGAAATAAACAAGCTGCAAAGTGTTTCTTCTCTGGAAATTAATTTGAACGAGCTGGAGAAATTTACTAAGAGCTCGGATAGAAGAAAGAAGCAGCTGAATCGTTTCTTCTTGGTGGATTCTAAGAGAAAGCTGCGAATCTGTATGAGCTTGCAGGGGAGGTTTAAAAAGCTGTGGATTCATTAGAAATAATTGGGAAATGGGAGAAAATTTTAATTTTACTGAATGCACATGAAAATAGTTATCTTCCTTCATAACTGCAAGAATTACGTCTGAAATACGTAAAACTGTCGTTGGCAGGAGTTATGGAGAAACCTTAAGAAAAATAAGTAAGATAAATAAAGGGATTGAAAATGATTGAAAAATGAAAAAAATTAAGGAGAAAATGAACTATTGTGTTGTTGTGTTTGGGAATAACAAATGTTTGTTTATTTTAGGTTGAAGTTGAGGAGAGTTGGATATTGGAAAGGGAAGAAAATGATGAGATGGATTCATCTGAAGACGAAAAAGAAGAAGAAAAGAATGAGGAAGATGATGAGGAACATGTAGATGATGATCAAGAAGTTTAGGGAAGCGAAGAAGATGAAGAAGAAATAATTGAAAAAGCACAAGATAATCAAAGTGAAATTGAAAGCTCACAGCAACAATCAGTACTAAAAAATGAAGAAAAATCGAGTGAATTTTCAATCTTAGATAAAGATTGTTTGAGTGCGATTGATGGTGAAGATGAATGGTTGCAATTAGGTGATGGAAAATCCATTAAAGATTTGCTTCTTGAATCTCAATCCTTCAATGATGTTTCATTCTCCTCGTATTCAGTTATCGAGGGAAATAATCCAGTAGATTTCTCAGATTAGGCTTATAAAAATAATAATCCTCAAGTCATCCAACCTAGAAGTAATACTGGCATCAGCGATGACAAACTCTTGAATGTTGTTGGCTTGCTGTTGCTTGGAGATTCAGAATTTAAGACTTCTATTTAGAAGTTCATCGGTGGTAGTGAATCATCTTCAAGCAAAGAAATCATCCTAAGACTTCTTCTTAGTTCAGATTCTTCAACTTCTTGTTAGATTTCATGCGAAATAGCAGATCTCCTCATTTCAAGATTAGTTCGGTTGTCTTCAGAAAAAGTTGCATTACATGTCTGCAATAGATTCATAAGGACTAAACAGCTTCATCAAATCGTAATGAGTCTTGCAGCTGAGTACTCCCCCCTCATAAGAATGAATGCTTCTGTGGTTCCTCATTATCTATCTCTCAAAGCTTCTGATCCAAGAGTTTAACAATAAAAAGTATCCAAAAATTATTTATTTATTTTTTAGCTTCAAAAAAGATAATGATTTGTACATTTTCATACTTAATCCTTGTTATTTTCTATAAACTAGATCCTTGGCATCGTTGCAAGCACTGCCTTACATGGAATCTTAGAATCCATTGAGCCTTCTATCCTGACTGGTTTAAATAATACCTTCAATCTATTTTCCTCTAAAAGTTTGATCCATGGTTTGCTATTGCTTGGTTTTTGGAGAAAAATAGTCTTTTTAGCAGATTAATCCCTAGGCTTAGCGATAGCTGAGTGTTTTAGTGATTACAATGCCTACAAAGCCATTTGGAATAACAATCTCAGTTCTAATACTGATGATACTCAGATGTAGATTGTGGGCATAGAATATTTTATCACTAATAACCTTCGCAAGAATAAAATCACCTCAGCATCTGTTTCTGAGATTCCATCGAGATTATCTTGTAATCTACAACTCTGGAAGTTCTTATCTTCCTCCCCATAAGAATCGAACTATCCTGAGCTAGCTGAATTACTTAATAAGGTGAACGCAATAATCATAGGTAGAGGTACCGCATTCTCTTTAGCTGACACTTTTGATATTGTTAGTACTTTTTGGCAACTTGTGAGATTATCAACTGAATAATTAATGGAAAAAGCACCTTTAAATTCTACTCACAGAGCATTAGTAGTCGAACAAGCTAGGGCATTTACTAAATATTTTAACTCACGCAAGTCCTCTAAACAGATTATTCGAGGAGTGCTTTCAGTATACTCAGTTAAACTTGTCCCTGAACAACTCATCGATGTTTGGGGCAGTTCTAGTGTCATTATCAACAAAAGCAGTGTGCTCTCTACTCCTAATCTGCTTAAAGCATCGATAATTAATAAGTCTATTAACTCTCAAAATAACAATAACTGTTTCTTTTGTGATTTATCCTGTGAATACTATTTCTTGCCAATTTCTTGTGTTTTCTTGGCTATTTCTTAGAGAATTCCTCTATTTAATAAAAGTAGAATCCTCCCATCAAATACTTCTTCAGGATTGGTTGCTTTCAGAAGAAGAAACTAAGAACTCTTTGAGAATATCGAGAGCTCAAAGAATTTGAAGCTTTCTAAAAAAGACAGAACAAATGCTGAGCAATACCTCAAAAGTGAGGAACTTGTTCAATTCCTGCAATATGGAAATACCCAGAAATACACTGAGAAATTCGAATCTGTCCATGGAAATGTCTTAAGAAATAACAATCTCAAAGATATCCTTCATTATGCAATTATTCAAGCTATCATCAACAACTTCAATGAATCTGATCAAATTACTTTGATCATTCCATCCTCTACCTTGAATTTCTTCTAGGCCTTAGATAAAAATTAATCCCTCCTTGAAGAGCAAAGGGAGTTAAACATCAAGGAAAAGTTGTCATCCAAGAAAAAGGAGCAGCTACAAAGCAAAGAAGATAAGAATCTGCTTACTATCCATGTTAATTTGAATGGGTTTGACAATAAGAAACAAATAGATGATCTAGTGAGAGATCTTCTGGAGAGGGCTGAGGAGGCAAGTAAAAATTATGATTCTGAACAAGATGACGATGGAGAATTTAATGTGATTGCAGACGATTAAGCGTTTGTGCTCGCAATTACTTTGATTGCGAATCTCTCGGATATCTTCCCAGAGACTCTCAATGATCTTATTGAAGCGATCAAATTGATTCCTCTTTATAAACCAGCTTCCAAGTTTATCAGTAACAAATGCAAATATCAACAAATTAGTTTTTTCAATAGTAATTTCAAACACATAATGCTAATCAAATTTTGTTGAAAATAATTTAGATGCTAGTTAGGAGTTTGAAGATATCCTTGATGGCAAGAACATGAAGGATGCCAGCGATGCTGGCTTTGATCTCGTAGAGTCTGATGAGTTTAAGAAACACTTTGAGAACTTCCGAACTGTCAAATTCATTAAACATGTAAAATAACACGCAGAACATTAAACTTAAGTTTCAATTATGATTACTATTGTCTTTTCTTGAATTCATGTATCTTAAATGTTTTATGATTTTCTTCAGGGAGAACAAAAGGACAATGCTTAAATCGAAATGGAAGACAGAGAGATGATCAAAAAAGAGCTATTACTGAGGAAATCTGCTGGAGCTAAATTAAGTAAATTCATTGTAGAAAATCGTCAGAAGCTGAAAGAACTTGGGCGAGTTCAAAGGAATATTCAGAATATGAACGATTTATTCTCTAAAACATAATTGAGTCCTGTTAAAGTCAGTGGCTGGATGCTTCAAAACAAGATTTATCTTGTTTCATTTGCTGAATTGAATAGACTACAATCCAGGATTTTGAAGTTAATCTACTTTAAAGAGTAGTTTAATGATCAATTTATCTCTGTTTTATTGAGTCTACTTGAAGAAAAGGGAGAGTATGTGGATAAACTCTGTGAGCAAATCGAAAATGCGATAAACAACAAAGGAGAAGGTTTGAATCTTGATATGGACACTCAAATTTAAGAATTTTTGAAGTAATCTGAAAGTAAATTGCATGCTCATTTGGTCCTTGAAAACACCTAAAAGACTCAAAAGTCAAAGAAGAAGAATTACAGAGGAACTATTGGAAAACAAAATGCACAGAAGGAAAGAGTGCTTTAGCTATTGAGAAAAAGAGCAAATCTTCTCAAGCAAGAGAAAATTCATGATTTGAAATAAATCAGGACAATGATGGGCAGAAAGCGTTGAGCAGGCTCTAAGTTGACCTTTTCTCCTGTAGTTGACTTAATTTTCAGTGTTTTCATGCTGTCTCAAATATTTATGAGTTTATTCCAATTACCTTTTAACCTCTAAACAACAAATTATTTTCTTATTATTTACGATAAATATGAATAGATTTGGATAATTTAAGATAATAATGGTATTATTTGTTTAGTATTTCGACAATTAGTGGTATTTTTTTAGAGATGCTAATTGAAAGATAAACGGAAATAATTCAAAGATGATTATTAATTGCGATTGTTATTATTTCCTGATTAAGAAATGATTTGAGAGGGGAGATTAGGACAACAAAAAAGGAATTAGTATCTGTTAAGTTGAGAAAATAAACAACTAAAATCAATCAATGTCAATCAATTCTGGGTTTGTGACGAGATAACTTGAATAGGACTACAATGCACTCTTGGAATAGTTATTAATTGGACTTGAAAAGAGGGTGATTGCGTTCTATGGAAATATTGCTGTTCCAGAACGAGATTTTGCTGATTTTCTAAAGAGTATTCTCTCTTAGATGGCTGTTTTTGAAAGACAAAAAGTAAAATTTGTGACAACAACAACTATTATGTTTGCAAATAATCTTAAAATTTACAAATTTATCTCTCTCTTTTTTTGTTTTTAAGTATCTTCCACCAAAGTTCTCAGAGACAGCTAAGGAGTTAGCAGCACTGCTAACTTTATAAATTCCGTTGAATGAAAGCAATTCAATGAAAAAAGCTAAAGGAAAATAACGATCAAGGAAGCCTTCACCTTCAAGCGAGCAGAAATAAAAAGAAGCGATTGAAGCAGCTTAGAATATTGTCAATAAGGAAACTGAAATTATTACGCATCAAAAAACATAAGAAATAGTTAAATCTTAATAATAGTAAAGCCTCTATGATATGATTCCTTTACATACAGTCTTAACTGATGAGACATCCTCCAATTGGTTATCTGAAGTATAATTTGGAGAACCTTAGAAGAGTCTTTTCCCTAAATCAATAACATCACATGATCAACACGGAAATCTAAGAAGAAATCAAAATGAAGCTGCATTACAACAATAATCGTAGAAATCCATAGAGTAAAAGATGCAAAATGGGTAGATGCCATTGAAATTACAGTAAGATATTAGTAATTAAGGTACTTTAGGAAATAGCAATAACTTCGCAATGAAAAATAAGAAAAAGGAAAATGCAGGATCAGCAATCAAAGAGGAAGAAGAGGAAGAGATGAGTGTTTAAAAAGATAGTGAGCGGGATGATTAGACAAAGGATTTAAACATGATTTCTAAAGAGTAATATCAAGGTCAACGATAAATAAAGTGCTAGAAAAGAGCAGCAACAACTAAAAGACAGAGAAAAAGGAATTTATAATTAAACTAAGTTTACTCCACTGAAGAAATGGTAACAGTATAAAAAAGATCAAAATCTCTACAAAAAGGAACTAAACTTCCATAAAACACTTAAATAGCAAAGGTTGAAGGTGTCTCTAATAGTAAATTTGCATTGAAAAGCTAGGATACTATGAAATTATAAAATGAAGATAAGTATGAAAGCATCGAATCGGATAAGACAAATAGCTCCAGAAATAAACAATAAAGAGCTACATCACTCTAAGATGCATTCTCTCTTAGATCAAGTGATATCCCTGCGAATAATCATAAAATAACCTTAAACAATCCTAATAGCTCTTGGGGGATTTCTTAAAAATAAATATAATCGCCTATGGCATCCGATAACAGTTTAACTAACGATTTAAAGCAACTACTAAACTCATCTGACCATGAAAGGAAGCTCATCAGGAAGGCAGTTTATACAAATAACAATGAACAACCAAATGTATCAGGAGTTGGCTTTCGATTTGCTCAAGGAAATTAATCGATTTCAAGACAAAGATACCCATCTGATTCTGATGATAGCGCAACAAACAATTAATATTTTAAAATAATTAACGTTTCTTCAACGAAGAATAGCAGTATTCACCATAATAATACTCATCAACCATCCTTAGACACGGGTGTTAGCTCTTATCGAAGTATTTCGACTGATAAACATAAAAATTCTGCATCCAAAATATATCAAAAAGCAAACTAAGAACTTTAAAAAAAATGCACCAATTCTCTGAACACAGAGGACAGCAACAATTCTATAAGGAGCCCTCAAAACTCTTAACAAAAACAGCGTTACATGAATTTCAAGGGTAAACAAGATACCCTCACTTAACTCTGCCCATAAACTAATTGCAACGAAATGTACTCTAAAGTTTATTCTTCAAATGATTCACATTTTTCTAACATGAGCAATTTTAATAGTAATTCAAAAAGATAACCATCAATTAGGCTTCTTCGTTAAATCTAGAATCCATCATCTTCTTTTTCTTGTTCGACTCAATCGACTGCTAAAAAGGAAAACAAAAATACAGAAGAAGAAAAAGATATTTGTTTTACTCGTAACCGCCCAAGGATGCCTTTAGCTCTAGCGTAGATTTCAAATAGAATGGCAACAACACCTTCTTCGAAGACGAAAGGCAGTGTGATTGCATATTGATTTATGGATAAAAAGGGTTAAGAAATGAACTAAAAATGATGTTTTAGGGAATTTTCTAAAAAAATGAAAAAAATTGTTGACAGTCGTTAAGAGGCAACAAGTGAGAGACAAATAAAATGTTGTTAAACCATGGATATGTTTAAAGAAAGAAAGGCGACGTGTGTTTAAATTGAAAATTTTGACACTTTTGAGGTGTTATCACTATGTTTTTCCTTTGTGTTTTGATCGTTTATAATGTAAATGCAATTAATTAATTATCCACTAATACCAAAAGAAGATAATTTCTTGAAACACTTTTTTTAGGCTAAATGATTAAGTATTTCTGCTCTTTTTGTATTGATCTCCCCTCCCATCTTAATATCAGTTATTATTCTTCACCCTATTCTCTCCCATCTGTCTTTCTCTCTCTGACAATATTTCTTCTTCTAGCTTATCTTTCAGTTTATAAAGGACTTAAAATTAGAAATGATCTTATTTTGTGAATTTTTTCTTTCATTTTTAAGAATGCGTTTTTTTCTTAAACAAATAGTCCTTCTTATTAATTTGATTTTGTATTAGTTTATTAAGTAGAGAAGTTGGATTTCTTAAATTCTTTCCAAACTATAATTGCTGCCGACAATATGAATAAACATTTTTGAATAAACTCATTTGTTTGAGATGCTTTCTTTCATTCAATTAAGAGTTATTCTTTTGCTCTTTATTGATTAATCTCAAGCAAGGCTCATCAAAAGGTAAGCATCTTGCAGGTGAGTTGGACAATGAGTCATTGACTTCAAAATATTAAGATATCTTTTGGACAGGATACTCAAAATGTATCAACTCTTTTTTATTAAAACTATTTTTTAGTCTTAAGAGTTATCCATTTTTGAAAGAGAGATAAGAGAAGGATAATTTTGATATGTTATAAAAGCAAGAGGTTTCCGTTCACAACTGTTTGGGCTTGAAAAATTGATTAATGTGTCCTATCCTTCTTTTCTTATCCTCTTGATTTTAATTTAATTTTTGGAAATTAATTTCTTCTTTAGCTTTAGTTTATCTTTGTTATTCGTATTCAAATATTATTCCAACAGTAATTCTTTAGCAGTTAAAAATCATCATGATTTCAAATAAAAATTGAGCTTCATTAATTGTAATTCAAATCTGCAAATCAATAATAATAATTGTATATATCTAAAGCCAAAAAGCAAAGACTAATGAAATAATTTTTTTTAAGAAAGAAAATGGACAAAAAAGTGAAAATAAAGTAATCTTTTTAATTGTGAGAGTGATTGGTTAGCAAAATATATTATTTTTTTTACTATTATTGTCCTTATTAAATTATTTATGGCTGTTATTTTACAGATAATATCATTTGGGACAAGGATCTTTGATATGAAGATGATTAAGATCATAAAAATTAGTAAATTAAAGAAATTAACAAATCAAAGCAGTGATCTCTAAAAGAACAACACACAAACAATTTTTTTGACATCGACAAAATCAATGGAATTTAACTTAAATCCCATCTCCTTTGAAAGGGAAAACGCAATCAACTGGGAATATATGGCATTACGTACATCTTGAATAGCCACTCAGAATAATCGCGTGAATGACATAACAGTTAACAAAATAGTTTTTCATTATTTTTCATCCCAATGTTGTCCTTTAAAGTTCATCAAAGATTCCTCATTTAAGCCCTCTTTTATTCAAACAAATGCAATATGAGCTACTTACCTAATTGAAGCAATGATAGTTTAAAGGAAAGATAATATCAATGCATTTTCAATTTCTAAATAAATTACAAAGAAAATCCGTTAAAAAATAATGAAAAATTAACTCAAAATTCAAATCAAATTCAAATAGAAATTATCAAAAACATGTATTGCTTGTAACTGAAAATTGTTTTTAACATGAAATCATTCATTTATCAAAAGCATATTTTTGAGCATTAAATATCATTAAAAAATAAAAGGATAAAATCCTAAAATAATGGAATGTGGAAATGAAAGAGAAAAGTGATGAAAATTAAATAATTCGATTACATAAAAAAAATAAGTTGAAAAAATTGTTAAAATAATAACTGTTAAAAAGGTTAATAGAATGCAATATTAAAATAGTTCCTCAATTTATGATTAGTTAATAGAAGATTTATCAATAAGTTTTTTATAAGTTATTTTAAGAAAACTTCTTTTTAATGTAAAGCATGGTAGTGGGGTTGGGGTTGGGGTTGGGGTTGGGGTTGGGGTTGGGGTTGGGGTTGGGGATCGGGATAGGGATCGTCTGAGGTAGGGGCACTCAGGCGGGGGTGGTGT
>Ga0302271_10001346_pt1 | contig 23751 bp, 17 predicted proteins | sample III_Bog_N1_1_FD_198767 | JGI IMG/M metagenome (GOLD analysis project Ga0302271, IMG submission 198767) | Peat permafrost microbial communities from Stordalen Mire near Abisko, Sweden - III_Bog_N1_1 | ecosystem: Environmental > Terrestrial > Soil > Wetlands > Peat | place: Sweden: Abisko... | reverse complement strand
TTTTTATAGTTTTTGAAGATTTTGAATCTCTTAATTAAGTGCAGTGCAATTATCTGAGAGAGATTCATACTCCTTAGAGAGATCAGTATATTCATCGTTTTTCCTTTTTAACAGTTTCAAATAATACGCTTCATTGTCTTCGATTTATTAATTAAACTCTTCCTTTTGCTGCGACATCTTCACTGAGAATTACGAGCTCTCTTCTACTAACCTATTAATCTTATCTTCTTTTAACTAGCAAGTCTCTTTGAGCTCCTCAATCTTAAACAAAAGGTCTTCTTTTTCTTTGATGATCGAGTTAGTCTCACTTGTGTCATTAATAGTCTAATTCTCTTGATGATTTAACTCAGATCCAGCTAATTGAGTAATATTATTATTTCCTTCAGATTCTGATCTCTTTTAACCTAATTCTTCCTCCTCTTCAAAACTAGCTTTCTGAGATACCATGAATCTACCCTTAGCTAGAGGTTTGCGAGATTAATTAATATCTTAAGAAGGTGATTATTACATAGATTAAGATGATTCATCCTAACAATCTTCATCATTCTTCGCTGTTGTTTCCTTACATTATTCTTATTTTACTTATCCTGTCATTTCATCTTGAATTTATTCTTCCATTTTCATTTATTCTTTATTTGCACTTCCATTATCCTTCTTCCATTCTTCCATTTCCTTATCCTTCTTTTCAATCAATTCCTCCCTTGCATCTAATTCCTTTTGTATCTTCTCTACTTGCTTCTTGTATGCCGACACAGTATCCATATATTCATATATCAAATTATCTTTCTACGCAAGCTCTTCTTGTAATAATTTCTTATCCTCTTCTAGCGATTCAATCTCTGATTCCTTCTCAGCTAATTCATCACTATCCATATCATCTTCCTAATTTCTTTATTTCCCTTCATTCTTATTCTTCTCCCCTTCAATCTTACAAACCTTCAATTTCTCTGCAATCTCCTTAATCTCCTCCTTCTTTTCTTCCAATTCTTTCTCTAACTTCTTATTAATCTCTTCTAATCTCCTATTACTACCCTACAAACTCACTATTCTCTCTTCTAAACCATCAATTTCTCCTTTACACTTCTCCACCTCCATCTACAATTCCTACTTAATCACTGAAAGTTCATTTATCTATCCAGCCGATTCATTCTAAACATTCCGTTACTCTTCCTCTAACGAATCTATTCGACTCTTCAACGTACTTGTTTCTTCTTTCACCCTTCGCTACAACTCACATAGCTTACTCTCACTCGCTTTCAGTCTATCCCGATATTGTTTCTTCTTCTCTTTATATTACTATAATTTATATAAGTTTTTGATACAAGTAGTGCATTATTTTTCACTTCCCTCACAGCTAACCTTCAATCCTTCATTACTGCAAGTAGAGCTAGTATTGTTATTAATACTTAGTAATGGTATTTAACCATTATTCCCTTGAATCATCTCTTCTTTTTCAGTTCCCTCACTGTCCACAGAACAACCTTGCGCAAAACAAACCGCAAAACAAAATTAACTCATAAATCTATTAAAAACATTTCCCATTTATAACTTACTTTCATTACTGGACACTGCTGCTGATTACTGCAACAACCGTTTCGGATTAAAAGGTAAGAAATACGACTACTATCCATTTGATCCCTACAAATTCTGTGAAGAATAATTCAAACCTATCATCTTTTAAGGTCCTGAATCAGACCTCGTACTGCTCAATTACAATAACGAAGAATAATCCTACTACTACTATTCCCAAATTCCTTAACTATCCTTACCCTATCCATCTACTTATTATTGCTATTTCACATAATTCAAACTATTTCTCTGAATCTCTAATTATTCTTCTATTCTTCTCAATTCCTCCTTCCTTTCAGTTATTTACTCTTAAACTTTATTCAATTCCTCAATTTAACTACTTCCAATCTATTCTCTCTCTTCTACCTATCCATTCCTCGTTCTCTCACTATCTCCTACAATCTTTCTCCCTGAATCTTCTTCCCCTTTCTACTCTTTCTCTAATCTAATCTATTCTTTCTCTTTCTTTAATTCTTCCTCTGCAACTTTCATATCTTCTTTCATCTTCTCAATCTCTACTCTACTCTCCTCAATCCCTCTAAGTTGTAATGTAAACCCCTCTACTTCAGCTTTGGACTTATCGTAAAGTTCTGATATCCTATTATTCTCAATAACAAGTTCATCTACTCTCTTTTCTTTTTCTACTTTTTTCCTTATTAATAATCCTTTTTCGTCTTGTAATTACACTAACTCACTTGATAAACGAGATATTTGCTCTTTTGAAGATTCCATTTCCTTTTGGATACTTTATACAGAAGACTAGGCAGTTTGAAGGGAAACTAATGTGTTATTTAAGTTATCTTTGGTGGCTTTTAGTTCATCTGCACTACTTGTAAGAGATCTTTCAAGGGATAATATTTCTTGTAGTTTATCTTGTAAAGTTGCGTTCATACTTTGAAGTGCTTATTCAGTGCTCTCCAGGTTAACCTGCGTTTTACTTAGCATCAACTTAGCATCTTCAAGTGATAACTAACTCGCTGCTAGTTATCCTTCAATCTGATGTTTCTCAGCAGTAACGATTTCAACTTTGTGATTCGCAGCTTCAAGATCTTTTTTGCTTTTTTCCAGCTCAGATCTGATGTCGATAATCTACTATTTAATCCCATCTTCTGATGATTCTTCGTTTGTTATTTTCTCTTTCCCAATAATCTACAACTATTCTATTTGTTTCTTAAGCTATTCAATCTCCATTAAATACTGCTTGTCCATTGCATCAACCTTATTCATATTTACCTAACAATCACATTCACTTGAATATCTCTACTCACTTTTCTTCACAGATTCTTCCTCCAAACCATCTTTATCTTCATTTTATCCCTTTTTATTATCCCCAAATCCTTAATATCCACTGATAGCTTCCATCAACTCTTACTATGACTACTACAATTCCTCTAATTTCCCATTTAATTCTATAATTCTCTATTCCTGCAATTCTATAGTCTGATCCCGCTATGCAAGCTCCTAGCGAAATCGCTCATTCTCCTCAGCCTGTTCGAAAGAAGTTCTTTTTAAAAATAAAGTCATTTCAATACACTTTCAATCTTCATTATCATAAATAAAATAATCATTTTCTAAAATATAAATCTATCACCATCCATCCCTGTAATGCTTATTTTTAACTTACTGTTAAAGCAATTTCTGCTGTTATGCCTGCTACTGAATCTACTGTCTCAGAAGTGTATTCTGCGCTGTTAAATTTTCCATAATATTCTGCATAGTCTTAACTTAGTAATTCGCTTTCTACAACTTACTTTTCAATTATCCATGCATCTTATTACTCTATTCAATCTCCGCTTCTAGCTATTTCTTCTTATCAGTGAATACATTCTGCAAACTCTCCAATTACACATTCAGAATATTTATATCGCACACAGCTGTTTACTAGTTTTTAAGTGAATTAAGCTCATTCTTCACAGTGAGTAACTCCGATTAATAAACTTATATTTCCTATTGATATTTTTATATTTTATTCTCGGATATATGTCTGTCAGATTGAAGGCGACTAGAGATATTAGCTGAATGCATTTATTGCTAGTCAACACAATTAGTATTATTGTTGTTATGTTAGTTACTGAGATCTCCAATACTACCATCACTACCTATCATCTACCCTCCATCATATATAGCACTGACTAGCACATTATCTTCATATTAATACTGCTATATTATCAATTACTCTAAACCTTCATTTTACATTTCTTATTATGATATCACTCCTTGTAGCGATTGCGTTTGTTCTTGTGGGGTGATATCTTCAACAATAGATTACCCTTGTTACGGAAGTTTCTTCTGTTGTTGTTGCTTTGTAAACTACTTATAGAAATCAATCCCTACAACTGATCGTGGTGTGTGATTGGCACTCACACTCATTTATAACTTTCCTAATGAAGAATACAAACACAAAATAATCAATTTATTATCCTCCAAATCATTTTAAGTTTTTGTTGAAATATCTGTTACTTGGATCATAGTGTTCAGCTTGCAATCTAAATTAATCTAATTGCATCTAGTGTCGTTGCTCGAGAATCTCCAAAGGAACAATGCCATTGCTGCCATTGCCTTCTTTTACTCCTTTGACTTTTCCAGCCACTGAACTTAACCCACTTAATTTCGCTTCCAACAACGCTGGTAAATCCATATTATTCTTTGAACCTTTTAATCCATTCATATATCCATTAGTTTGTCTATTCATTTTCGGTGTTTAAGTGTAATGACTATGTGTTCGCATCATCCTATCAGAACAACTACTCAAATGGTTACTGCTGTTATTATTGTTTTTGACATCTAACACACTATTGTTACTATTCCCCTCAGCATTATTATAATTTTACCCATTATCATGATTCTCCATTTACCCTTCAAGCTAGCTGTAGAACTGCTGTAACGTTTAATTCCCTGAGATAGGTTAAGACGATATCTAAAACATCGATGGCTAATCTACATTATGATTAATTAACGTAATTGTCTATGGCTTATCAATCGACGTAGCAACAGAATTATTATTATCATAGAAATTATCCCTAGCTGTTTATTGCAGTGATTTAGGTACCCATGAAGATGATGGGGCGAGATCTATTAGTTAACTGTGATGGTCTCCATATCTCGCTAGTGCTTGAGTGTATTCTTGGTATTATGGAGTTGGACGAGAAGGATTATGCACACTGTGATTACTGAATTTAAATCTATTGATCTTCGTGCGAGATGGTTACAATGTTCCTGAAGCTAAAGGTTATCTAGGAGGTCCATTTGTGTATGATGAAACGCTATTCAAGGGTTATGTGAGATATTCCAAGACTTTTAGTGAAGACGAACCAGGGGTTTTCAAGGAAGATTAGGAAGGCTAGAAACCTTTCAATGACTGCAATGAGCTTTAAGGGCTCAAGTAATTCCCATTCTGCATATTAGTATTGTTAGTATAATACAAATTAGAATTCAATGTATTAATATTCTTAGTTTTATTAGGAAACATCATTATTTCATTCCAGGATACTTCAGCAGCAGGAGGAGAGCCAACTGATTGCTCCAAGAACTATCGATCATTTGCGTGATTTCTAAAGATAGTCAAAATAAAGATATTGTCAAAGTATTATTTTTTTATTATTTGAGATTCGGCATACAAAACCTATTTTCCCTTAATCTTACATGTTACAATTTTGCTGCTTGTGCCTTGAAATAGCAAACTATTACTGCTCTTCATGTCCTTGCATGCTGTTTGCTTAACAATCTCCTTCCTTTTTGTTAATAAAAGAGAGCTTACATTTTAACTAATCATTCGATAATTCTTGAAAATGCAGCATATTTACATTCACAATGTCTTGAATCATAAATTATTAGGTGAATTAGCCTAACTATCTCTACTTGGGGATGCTTGATATTCGATTAATCTACTACTCTCCAATTGAAGGTTCGATTATTTACCTTGCTCTGCTGCCAGATATCCCCTAGAAAAAAACACATCATCATACATCAATATCATAATATACTCCTAAAAAGACATACAACTCACACACACACAACAATTATCTATTATTTTAAAATATTGTGCACCCTTATCATCTAATCATCCTCTCAATAATGTTGTCTGCTACTTTTTATCTTATATCGCTTTGTACATTTTTTTTATTGAGTGCTGTCTGCTGCATTGCCGTCTCAGAACAGTTCTTAGTTCTCTCTACAAAAACCAACAAATTAAGCTTATATTTTTTGTTCCTCCTTCTTCTTCTTCTTTTCTGAATTAATTACTCCCAAAGACTCATCTGCTCAGCTATTCGTTCTTTCTTTAAATGAATTTAATAGGTTTTATGTTTATTCAGAGGATTCGATTATTCACGGTGAATGTCAACTATCAAAGAATTTTCTTGAGATTGATTGATTTCTAACGGGAGAAGAAGCACATTGCTTTATAAAAGAAAAAACATCCATCCTATATATCCATTTATGCTAACCATTTTAGAAATAGATAAACATACAACAATTAAGAATAATCTACCTTCAAGAAACTGTATGGCTAAGCCAACAAAATGGAAGAAATAGAAAGATATATTGATAATAATATTTATATAAATTGATGTTAAAAGGGTATTTAGGGAGGAGAGTCATTGCTGCTGCTGTCTTGAAGATATGACATCTCAGAATAAATCATCGAAAGGATTCGAAGTTGCTGCTTTTTATGGCTACTGCGGAAGTTACTGAGTTTGAACAGGAGTTCCTCCATTGCTAAACTGTTGCTATCCCTAAGGTTATGGCTAATTGTAACCCTACTAAGGCTACTACCCATAGCCTGCTTGCTGTGTTTAACCATACTACATTTGCTATGGTTATTGTTACATCTAGTTATATCCGCTTACTTGCTAGCCATATCCTTACTGTTATTGCTGCTAATATTGCTGGTATTACTACTACTACTACTACTATTGCTATGGCTGCTGTTATGGATACCCTTATGGATTCTGAGCACCTCCTTAGTATCCATTGAGCTATCCTCCACTGATAAAGAGAAATAATCAAAAACAATAAGTTACAAATCATACATTAAATCATTTTCTATGTTGTTTTACTTAGCTGCTTAATAGAATTACTGCTATTGAGGTTATTTCTACTAATTCGAAATGAAATATAGACTCATAAGATCAGGCTTAGGCTATTATTGTGGTTGCTACTATACCACGGGTTATGGCTATTACTGTTAAAGTGGTGGCTACTGTTATTATCCATATTGCTATTGTTATTATTATGGATATTAAGCAAACTACTATGGTTGAGTAGGCCTTATTTACTATTATTACTATTACTATGGAGGTGGTACATCATCATCTGAATCAGAATCAAGAAGATTAGTCATTGGTCTTTGCTGTATCGGCTATTGCTAAACCTATTTTTGTTGCTATTGTTGCTGTAGTTATTATGGTTAGAACTGTTGTTACCCCAACTATTATTATTATGATTAAGGTTTAGCAGCTGGTTCATCATCATCACTCAATAGATCATTAATCTTATTCGTCTACTGCTATTACCCGAACTATTATTATTTCTATAGATTATTGTTACCATTCCCATTACTTTGTGGCTTATCAAAGTTAGTAAAATTAAAACCGCCATCAAATCCAACAAACTCATTATCTCCTTGCTGCTAGTTCTGTCCGCCTTGGAAATCATTAAAGTCATTGAAATCAGCTTTCTTCTTCGATTATTCCATTGTTCGTGACTTCGTGCTGAAATTGTTGTTTAGTGTCTACGCATAGGGGTTCCTCACAGCAGGGCGGATACCTAATCCCTCATCACCTTGGCCATCATCACGCTTTCCTCTATGCTAACTCTCTAAATCAAAATAAAACATAAAAGTAGTTGTTTCGTTTTTGTTCTCAATTTAATAGCATCGTCAATGCATTTCTAAGACTCTTATGGTCAAATAATGCTATTCTCCCTCTAAATGGGGGTATTTTTACGTGAATTGATGAGATTGAAAGGGATGTTATTGATTCGAAGATCGAAATTCTCTGATTTCTATGTGATATTCAGCATATTGTTGCCGATCTACATTGCAAAATCCAACTACTCAATCAACCTAATTCATTTGGCAAAAACAAAGTATAAATTATGAAAATCCTTCCCCTCCTTTTATGGCTTTCTCGCTAACTTACTGTGTCTTCTCATGGATGAGTTCTTTATTGTGGAAAATTTTCCTTCGCCCTCTTGCAAATGAAGCTGTCAACTCGATTGTGTGTGCTTCTCCGTCGATTGTGAACTGCCATACAATTCTCTTCTTGGATCTAGTTGCACAAACAGGATATAAATAAAGGAAATCATTTTTTCTTCTTCCAAGATCTTTAGTTTTCCCCATTTTTGCTTAATATTATTGTTGTTCTTGTTTTTGTTACTTTTTGATCCTCTTTCCGACATCCATGGTCTCATAATTCACAGCCACTATTCGCTGAGACATCTTTGCTACTTCGATGTATTCCTAAACTCAAATTACTGCTTTTGTTTGTTTGATTGTTTTATAAGACTTTATTTTTATTTTCCCAATCGCATCACCCATAAGATATGTAAACCTAACAAATCCCTTTATTAAGTTCTCAAATCCTAGGAGGGGAATCACAAATATTGTATATTATTCATCCTCCTTTCCCCTTTCACCTTTCCATCTTTTGAAATCTCCTTACATTACATGCTTAAACTTTATCACCTATTTTCCCTTTTTTTCTGGAACTCCGCAATAGAACAAAATTTCTACAAAACCTTACATTCAGCGATTATTATTACCTAAAAACACATACACATACATAATAAATGAAGATATCATATTTTTTAATCATAATACTCTCTTATCATCTTGCTTTCGATTGTTCCAGACAACTCTTAAATTCAAATACATTTCTTCTGGGGGAAATATTATCCACAGATTCTTCGAAATCTTCCAATTTATCTCATTCATTTCTTATCCCAACCAAAAATATTCCCATCATCACCTTCTTCCTCATCACTGGAGACCTTCTTTTCAGGTTGTTTCGTCTCTTACTGCTATTGCTATTGTTGCTACTACTGCTATTTAGCAGAACTACTCTCAGATTTCTACTATTTAGATTACTGTTAAGTGTTAGGTTTTCTATTGAATAACCCAACATCATTATCATCGCTATCACTACCACTATCAGAATCTTAATATCGTTGCTTTGGAAACGACTTCTATTCTTCCTTGGTGTTTTTTTAGCTCTTACTATTCGATTCCTGTTGTTTTTCTGAATTATTTGCTGTTGGATTTCCTTTTCGAATCTCAGCTTGTAATTCAGCTACTTGCTTCTATTATGCTTTACTGTCATTTCCCATGCGATACAGCTACTCAAATTCACTCTCTTTGTCATCTTTTGACCCACGTAATTTCCAGAACTTTAAAAATATTAATAAAATACATATCTCTTTTCTGATTTAGTATTTATTCTGTAATTTGCGCTAACCTTGACAGTGAAATCCTTGCCACCAGAAACAAACATTGAACGATCCTCAATGAATTGTACCTTGGTAATCACATCCTTATGGGCGTTTATGCTGGCTGTGAAGAAAAACACAAAATTATGGTTGTTCTCATAAGTAATTCAAAGTTATTTACCAACTGGGAGGTTGTGTGCAGAGCTAAGGATGAGTATGTTATGCTAGCAATTAGTGTAGATTTCCTTGTGAGTCAAGGAGAAAGCAAGACTATTCAGCTGTTTGTAGAGAAAGAGAGAGAAAGAATGATCAAAGATACAAACACAGAATTAAATAAAAATATGCTTACATTCTAAGCTGAAGTGATCGCAGAAACTGGATTCAATACCCTATCCTAATAAACACAAGCACAACCACATTGACAAAAGATTATGAAGGGAACTAATTAATTTATTTCGTTTATCTTTCCTATTTTATTAAATTATTCTCAATTACGCTTCCTTTTTTCTTGAGTTCGAAGACTCTTATGAGTCCTGTTTAGTATCCAAAGAGCATGTAGTTCTTTTGCTTGGTCATGAATATCGATGTGATAGGCGATTCATTCTCTGATCTTACAGTTGTGATAATCTAAATCGGTTCTGTAGTCGAATAAATGAAAATAGTTCCCTCAGTGTCACCTATAAACGCTCGCTCATTGGATTAGTCCACGTACAATGCAGTCAAGGGCTACAATAAAATTTTCTCTGATTTTGAAAGAGAAGCCAAAAATAAAAGGAAAATATGACAAACTAAGTAATTTCTAAGGATGTTATATTTATATTCTATGCAATTTCTACCATCCACTCGATAGTGTGACTCGTTGCTGGAGATGTTCGTGATGAGGAAAGAGCGATCTCGTGAGATTGAATACACCATCGCTGTTTTGAGATCATCAAAAATAAATTAAACAAGAAATCCATTTTGATAAACACCACTCTTTACCATTTGTGTAATCTAAGAAAAGGCCTGTAACTGCTGATGTATGTCGCTTGATAATGCAGTACTACAAAAGAAAAAATGAATAATACCATAAATACATCACTATTTCCTCCCTGAAATCCCCCTTTGTGTTTTAAATATATTTTTACATCTTCATAATTCTGATAATTTTTCTCAACTTGGACTCTGTAGACTTCAATATCTCCATTATACAATCCCACTGCAACCATCGTTAGCTTTGGATCGAAATACATCACTTGCGGATGAGAATAGAAGTCGATATGCCATAGCTTCACAAAATCAAACGTATATTGGTTCTTCGAGCGTAGACAGATGAGTCTACCACAAGCTTCTGCTTTTTTCGATGAACCTAAGAGATTACTCAAGAATCCAGTGACTTTTGTTTTGAGATCATTGTCACCGATCAAGACAAATATGATCCCTTAGGACTCCTCATAATGCAGGTCACGCACTTTCATCTGAAATCCACTTATTGAACCTAGCAAACGATGTTGAACTTCCCTAGGAACAACTGCATATTTATCTAGCTATTTTTTTCAAAATGAAAAAGAAAATGCTGAGAATATCTTCATTTTGCTTGTATTGCCATTTCAAATAGACCTTTCCTTCTAAATAGCATTTGAAATATTGTGATTTACTTGCAGGAATGTCTAGAGTATTTCGTTCTGTAGAATATCAGGTCGAATGACTAATGATTTTAAGTATCTTGCAAGATCATTCTTCCTCTTTTGGAGATCATCTTGTTTCAATTTAAAGAGACTTTTCGCTGGGAGATATGGCAGCTCGAAGGATGTTTTCGACAGAGCTAAATGGAGTGCTTCGAAATCAGAGAATCTCTTTTCAAGTTGCCATTTGACTTTCTTATCCTTTAACTCCATTTGCAGCTTGTAATATACTTTCTCATCACCCTTGGACTCCATGGTTAGTACCTCTAGCTTTGAAAAAAAGAAGGAGGTTTTGTTAACAAATAATTATGGTTCCTGTTGTGCTGAGTTGAGTTTTTACAGTAAAGTTAGTGAGAAATTATTCAACTGTCTAGAACTCCATTTTTCTTCTTCTCTTCTCTTCTGCTACTGCTACTGTACTACTGAGCCTTAATATTTTTATATCAGCGCAAATCAAATCGAATGCAGATCTATTTAGTTAATTAATCTCTACACAAAGAAATATTCTTAGCTTTTTTTATGTTCATGGGGAAAGCAAGCTTGGAATCAAAAATATCTCTTTCATTGATTCTTTCTACTCCTCTTACTAAATCTGATAGAGCCAACCTTTGAAAAATGGACATTAAAGAAGAAAAACTATTTCAAACCAACGATTTCATTCATTCACTAACAGCAAAAACATATTTACAAAATTAACCAAATTTTCCATGATGCTTTGAAACTTTATTAATTCTCATTGAAAATTTCCAAAAAATACATTTGTAGATTAAGTTCGATTTAGGAGTCTTCAGAGAAACACAGCAGCTTTAACTTTGAAGGCACAGAAAGAGAAACAAAAACTCATGAATATCTTCTAAATACGCTTATGTGCTATTTTTGGTATCAAGATTTCTTAGTAGTATGGATTCTCTTTTAAAATTATTGTATTTTGATAACCTCATCTATCCCCCCCCCTCTTTTATTCTCTTTTACAACCTCTCAACTTCAACTGCAACTCTCACTTCAATCACCTTCAGAGCGCAACATACTTGAAGCTCCTTTCTTTAAGTATTTTTATGCCGAACTACGACTAATCTACTTTTAATCTTCACTTTTATTTAATTACAGTTAATTTTTCATAAATTAATACTCTCTCAGTTGACTTTACATTAACGATGTTCTTCTAAATTTCTATAGCTTGTGATCTTCATTCAAAATATTAAAAAAATCCTCCCCTCTATTCACATACCCAAACTAAATTTTATCCAAACAAAAAATCGACTTTATTTGATTAATCTTGTTACTTCCGCAGAATTAAAAACAGAAAAACAGCAACAAACATCAAAGTATAACGCAGAATAACAATTTTCTTACCTCCAATAAAGCAAAATGCACTTTCTCTTTTTGCTTTTTGCTTTAATAACCATTGCAAGCACCATAAGCTTCCCTGAAGCCAATTTGAGATGCCCTGAAGTAATGTCTCTCTCAGGTAAACACAAATAATAATCTATTAATCAACTTATAATCACACCAAAATATGACTAGGTCATACTGGAGCTATCACAGAGATCAGACATATTCCCAACACTGCATTTTACGTCTCCCTTGACGCCAATAATATGATGACAGTAAGCGACATCCGTAATGGGGAAATCTACCAGAAAGATCTGTTCTTGACGAATGAAGCAGGAGCGTAAAGCCTTGTGCCTATGACTAATGCGGATACACTGATTCTGAGTTCAAATGTCATAAACATCTACAATGTTCTATAACTCAAAATGCAAGCATCCTTTGTCATAGACAACAGTTTAAGTAAAACAACAAACTCATAAGAACAAACAAACATAATATTTTCTTTGGTTCCTTTTCATTTTTCTCTCTTCTCTTTCTATCAACCTCTCTCCCTCCTCTCTTCTCGTAGATCAATATTTCTTCTCTCATGCTGAAGTCGTGATGCTGGCAGACAAAATAACTTACATACAATCTGAATACTTCATCATTGTAAACTCCGATGCCGCAGATATATGCACTTAACTTGTTATCATGAGCACTAAATACCAATATGTCTTCACATGGCAATGTACAAACTCAATAAAAAACTCCTCTCTTCCTCTAATTACATTTTTCTGCCTTTTTTTTTTTATTAGTTTACATTTAAGTCATCAAATCAAGTCGCCAACCAATCCAACCTACACTCTACTTTTTCGCTTAGGGAGTCTACGGGATCTACGGGTCAGTCAACCCAAGTAATATTCTCTTAGCTTTCTCCACCTCTGGTGATATGTACGCTGCATAATTCCCAACGTATAACTTCATCAACGATGCAATCTATGCTGGAACATGGAAGAGCTAACTCCTTCTTTGCAATGTAATTTCCTATGCTCATTTACCAGGGACTTCCTTAATAGCGATTCAATACGGTGTAACACTCGGCAGCGGGTATCCAATCGGTTGTATCTCAGATTATTGTTTGGTGTTTTATGATCTGAAATTACTTGCCTACGATGGTTACAGTTGGACGTTCATACTATCAAATATGATTGCAAAACCAACCTACGTCACTCAACTTAGTAAACTGTCAATTTTCGATAATTTAAAATCACTTATTATTTTTATCCCCATCCTCTCTCTCCCCACTTTCATTTACACTTGCATTATTTATCCCCTCTAGACCTATCAAGCTACATCCAGAGAATTCAGATATCTCGCCTTTCTGGAGAGAATTACATCTAATTTCTTGATATCACTGGTGCGATGTTTGTTTACAAACTCTCTGAATTCGTCCAGAATGGCTGCAAAATTGACAATGCGAAGAAAGTATCATTTAGCAATTCTTAGTCTGTTAGGCGATTCGCATCCATCAATATCGACTAATCGATGTTCATTCTACTAGGTTTTAGTAATGGGATGGTTGCTAGTGTTGACTTCAGTGGATAGATATCTTCTTTAGTAAACTCAGCCACTCCTGTGACAATATCATCTTTTCATTTCACATAAACCTTTCCAGGTATGACAAAAATTCATATTATTACATATATTTTCTCCACTATTTTTCTCATTTGTTTGCATCTATTGTGTTTTTGCCTTAGGAATCTCCTCATATATCACCTCCATTTCGCTACTCGATTCGTCTACTTCCAATCTCTATTCCCTTGGGACTATTACTAGCACATCTTCTCAATTCCTAATCCCTTTCACTTCCTACAATATCTTCACCTAAACATCCCAAACCATAATCTTCACTTTTCCATATGGTCTCACTAAATAATTCCTAATCCTCTCTCCCCTATTAGTTTTCGGTGTAATTCAATCTACTTATTCATTATATATCAGCAAAGTCAGCGGAAGTTGCCCATTATCTTATGATATCTCCACAGCGATCACAATACATAATTATTTCATAGAAATACGATCAACACAATAACCAGCTTAAGCTCCAATAACAACAATATCTTCCCCTATTCATCTTGCTTCTCTGAATCTACAACTCATTAGCTTCTATGAGATCATACAATTCAGTCTTCCATCTAGCACTACCACATAACAGGATTAGTATGTTGTGATTTCCTTTTTAGCACAAACCTTTTCGTACTCCAATTATTGCTTGGTTTAAGATCCAAACAACCAAGGTAGTAGCTCCTATCCATCACCTGCCAATCGACTCCTGCAAGCATCATCATACTATCTGCATCTGTACATCTCCGATATTTCCGGCAACATCATAGGGAAGACTACTAACTCCTTTTTAAAACTCCCCTCCAGCACAAAGACCTACTCCTTCACAAAATTCGATAATTCCTCAACTCTCTTCGTTATCTTCACAACATACTTTCGAGTCGTGCACGTCTCAATCACTTCGAATCCCCTCGCAATAAATCTGGCAACATTCTTGGATATCCCGTCTTATAAATTCATCAGTGTGCTCTCCGCATACAATCCTGCCCTTATAAGCTACGGCTATTTCTATTTCCTTGAATTCCTCCCAGGTTCGTCTAAACTATTGATCTAATTTTCCGATTACTACGACACCATTATCTACACAGGAATCTTCAGTTATTCTCAGAATTGGTGGTAATCATCACCAAAAGACTTACAACTTGTCCTTCTTTCACTCGTCTCCTCGACTTCTGATACATCTGACAACCCTTATATTATATCGTAAGCGCTGAGTTGGTCGACGAGCAGTGTCATGTTAAGAATCAAGCAATACTACAAGATTTACTCCATCTCAAACGATAACAAACTGTCGCTTCTAACAACGTTCAAAGATAAATTCACAGTAACATCATCGTCATCGCATATGCTAACATTCCTCTATGCAGGCGTGCAACAGTTTCTGAAGGTCTCACCATCGCAAGTTCTAGAGAAGTAAACACTCATAATAAATTTCAAATTGCCATCTCTCTACGATTCCTTCTTCCTCTCTCAAATTGTTTTTATCCCTTTTTTCTTTTTCGTTTAGAATCATCTTTTGGGATTGTTTAACGAACAAATGTCAATCATAGAGTTGCTAATTCAACTTCACACTAGCTTAGACACCCTAAACCAGTTCCTTGAGTGAAATCTTCTCAACTTCCAGCAGTCATGTTCTACACACTCGTCCGGAAGAATTCCAAGTTGCCTCTTAGAAACTCTATTAACTCTTGACAACTCTTCCGTTTACCTCCATAAACTACATGGTTAACATCAACTCCGGCGATGATGTTAGTTTTAACAGTGGATACCTAGATCTTCAATGGTATTTCGACACGACGAGCTTATACAGTTCATATCTTCATTTTACAATAATCTGTCCGAGTGTGAACTTACAAATACAAGCTGTTCATTTAGAAAGAGGATCTAATAATGAGATTATTCAGATTCTCCCAAGCACAAACACAGCTAATATAACTGTCAGCTCGACGTTCTCGTATTCCAACTATTGGTTTATCAAACTAAGCAATCTCCTTTGGAATGTTAATCCTACGAGCTTTACTGCCTTAGACAACGATATATTCCAAATTAACAATGACTATTTTATCATTGAGAACATACAAATCGCATTTTTAGGGTAAGTCAAAAAGATAAATAGCTCCTTCATATTTTTGATCATTTGTTTTATCTTTTCCCTTCCTCTTTCTTTTAGATCTTCTGTTCCATCTACCTACAGTTTCATCACAGTAATCTAAGGAGAATCTCTGCAAATCTTTAACTGCTAGATTCAAAACCAAAATTTCACAAATGCGCATGCTGTGTTCTTCATAAAAGTCGATGGTTCTTACTCCATCGAATTCAGCAATTTCTCTGTAAAAGATAGCATGTTTATCGACACAACTCTACTGTACTCATAATCTAGTTTAACCCTAACAATAAGTGACTCCATTATTACAAGAAACACCATATAAACAGTGAACACCGCCTCCTTGCTATCATCTCAATTCATATCCTCCCAATTCACGACATTCAACAATGTGACATTCTCTGAGAATACATTCGTAGACTCCAGCATCCAAGGTATTATTCCATGATAATTTTTTCCCAAATTTCATGTTTTTCTGACATTTTCTTCATTTTTCTCAAAGGCTTGAATCTCTTCTCCAGTAACACAGCCTACACTCTTAACGACACAAAATATAACTCCAATATATTCATATCTGACTCCCTTCAATTAACCGAACTCATCTTCAATGGAAAAATCACTTCTTATCTCCCCATACAATCTACGTTCTCCATGACAAACTCGACTATTAACTCAAACTCCTAAAAATATTGCACTTACGCCAAATATCTTGAATCTGCTTGCTCAAGCAATGATTCGAATTCTCTAGACGAACAACTTTCATATCTTCTCGCATTCGATTATACCTCCTAAATAATTTTAAACAACATTATCTCCATGGATAACTAGCTTCCATTAGTGAATTCCGTAAACACAATCGAATTCACAATAAACACTTTAACTTGCGGGAACACCTAGAAATCTACCATCTCCGATTAAAGCTGCATTAGAATATCTGATTTTTCTTCTCTCGCTTTTACTTTATCTGACAGTAATTTCTTAAACAAAACGCTCTACAACACCTTCCTAATCGATGCATCTTCCACGCTTAAATCTCAAGGAAACAGTCAAACCTCCATTGATGGATATTTTACAATGAAAAATGTTAATTTCAGTGATATTTCGTTAACAACTGAGAATTCCTTTGAGAAATCATCTTCTGTCAGCTTAGATACCTTGAAGAAGATCCAAATAACCATAACTGAAGTTAACTTTAACAGAATAGAATTCACTAGTCCATAACGATTATTCAATGGGTAAGGATCGTGTCTTCTCATGCAAGCTCCATTTTCATATCTTTCCATTGAGTCTACATCGATTCAAAACCTACTAACTGCTTCTCCAGCTGTAAGACAACCTTCTAATCTTTCCAAGTAGTTTCCCATAATCTTTTCCTTTTGCTTCTTTTCTCTTCCCAGTCAAGTGCTTATTTGAACGTCAAGACAGCTAGCATAGCAAGCAGCTCATTCCTGAATAACAACTTTGATCTACCTACTCAATCATATCAAGGTGGTTTCTTAGATATTCTCACTAACAATCTCACCATTTTCAAGACAACATTTAACAAAAGTATCAGCGAGAAAGGCTCTGCAATTACAATCTCTCCCAGTGACTCCAATGCTATCTATTCCTTCAATCTTTGTTCTTTCAATAATCTCATTGCATTCTCCTATGGTGCTGCTGTGTACATACCTGAAGCATTAAACTCATCTAGCATTGTCTTTGAATATTGTACTTTCAGTGAAATAGCTACGCGATATGGTGGGGCTGTGTATTTGTCATTTCCAATTAAATCGAGTGATCTATCATCTTACTACTCAGTGTTTCCGAATGTGACAATGAATTCTTGCAATTCCTCGCATGTATATGCTGCGCCAGGTGGACTTGTCTACGCTAAAAATGCCAAAATTTCTCTAGTAACCATAAAGTCAACGCAAAACAATCCAAGTTTAATCTAGAAATCCAATCCATAAATAAACACATTTTTATCATAAATACCAACAATCGGTGCGTATATCTACGCAATAACGAGCTTCCTCGACTGTATTTCTCTTGAAATTTCAGGACATAACGTAAGGGGATCATCAGATTTCTCTAGCGTTGTGTTCTTGAAAGCAGATACAAGCTCAGTGACAATACAAGACTCCATCTTCTCGGACAATGTGTTTTCCAATGGTGGGTTTCTCGCTGCAAGCTCATCAGACATAACCATTGAACAAACGAGTTTCACTTCGATTTCGTAAGAATTAAAGCAGAAAAATAATTTGAATATGGGTTTGTTTACTATTTTTTTTATTTCTGCAGGTATTTCCAGCACCAATCATCTCGATTTCTGACTACAGACATCACAGCCTCGGTTGTTTCAGCATTCAGTGCGATTATCTTCGAGAATAGTTCTACTTTTACTCTCAATCAAGCCGTCTTTAACAACATCCAATGTCTTTCTTCTTCATGTCTCGGCGGTGCTCTTGCTATTCTAAACTCCCATGGAACAATTAATTCATCTAATTTCACCAAAAACTTTTGCTAATCAAATGGCGGTGCAATAGGAATTCTCAATTTAAATGGCAATTCAACTATTTCCAATGGATTTATCACTAACAACACATCCTCAAATGGTAATGGTGGCGGACTGTTTGTAGCCACGAATCTGTACACCAATGTTTTAACAATCCAAAACACTGCCATCGAGAGCAACATAGCTTAAACAGGAGGAGGGTTATTCTTGGAATCTCAAGAGATTCCTTAAGATATTACTACCTTTGCTGTGATTTCTGATTCTTCAGTGCAATATAATACAGCTGAGATCATCGGAGGAGGCATATTCTATCAAGGATATGCTCCATAATACACGGCAAGCACTGTAGTTTCGAATAACAACGCAAGTAAACTATCCAAAAGATTAAGTTTTCCTCAAGATTGTTTTTTAACTAAATAACTTTGTATTGTTTCTGAATATCTTAGAACCCTCATTTGGACAGAATTCCTTCTCTTATCCGAATCATCTGCGATTTAATGCATAACTTAGCATGAGAGAATCAGCGTTTAAATTCACTTCGATGACAAGCAGCAATTCAGGATAAGTGAAATCAATAACAATTTTGAATCAAATCAGCGGTGCAACTCTTCCAAATCTAGTCTTCGATCTTATCGATGAAAACAATCAAGTCATAGATAGCTCATACCCTTCGATTATTGGACAACCAGTTACCCTTAATATCGCTGCAGACACCACAACCACACCACCATTCATGATATCTTCTGCATCAAAATAATTTACTTTCTCTGGATTCTTCAACATTTCTGGATTTGTCGTAATCGGTACACCTGGGACAACTATCACCTTATAACTAACCTCAACCTCAATCGACAACGCTTCGGAGCAACTCCCTTACGTGCTGGATTTACAAATTGAACTGCGATCATGCATACAAGGTGAAATCTACAAAAATTTCACTTATTCGGAGAATATCTTTTTTGAATGCCAGAAATGCTCAGCAGGTTATTTTTCATTGGAAAAACCTATTCTCTCCAAGCCTATTTATGAATGCTCCAAATGTCCTTACGGCGCAGATTGTCCTGGTGGAAGTATCTTGGATGTGAATCCTGGATATTGGAGAATCAACGATCAAAGTAGTTTGATAATTCCGTGCAGCAACGCTCCACAAAATTGCCTTGGAGGTACATCCAATTCAACATGTGCAACTGGACATATCGGATCATTATGCGAAAGTTGCGATATTGAGAGGGATTTCTCTATCACAGGAGATTTTCAATGTGGATCCTGCGGGAATCAAGCTGTCAATGCCCTTAAGATTATCGGAATCTTCATTTGCTTTGTAAGAGATGATCTTTATCAATTTTCCTTCATTTATTAACTCTTTCTTTCCCTTAGATCCTCAGTGCCAAGCTCAGTGTGGATAGCATCCTCAAGAAGCTACTGAACTATTATAAAATTCGGAAAAACATGAACAGCTAGGATCTTGAAGAGCTAGAATAGAACACATCAATTCTGATGAAACTCATCATGACGTACTTCCAAATCATCATGGTCATCACAACGTTCTAAATCAGTGTCCCTACTGTCTTCAGCGTATCCTTTGATGCCATCGCGAGTCCTACCACATAGATCGTCTATTCCTTTGAATGTTTCTTCTATTTATTACAGCAATCGACTGGAATAAATCGAATCTACATTCAATTATTTTGCTCACTTCTCCTGCCCATAATCTGCTTGATTATCTTCTTCATTTCAGGCTCTATCTCCTACAGATAGCATTCATATAATAAATCATTTTACCTGAAGACTTCCTTTCTCTACAGTCTCATTTATTTCCAGCCATCCATCTTCAAAAATGCTATTTCACTCATCTCATGCAGAAAAATAGGTAACAACCAAAATAGTTTTTCCTTGTAATATTGTCTCCTAAGTTGATTTCCCTTCCTTACCTCACACTCGATTAGGTGCCTTGAGTTACATCCGCTACAATATCTTATACGAGTGCTTCACAGAGGAATACTATTACTCGTTAGCATTCGTGGTGCCGGTTGCATTGCTCGTTGCGGTTATTATCCCAGCCAGAATAGCAGTGTTGATGTTACGATCACAGCGTAGCTTCCTTACAAAGAAGCAATATCTCTTTATGACAGGCGAATATCACAAGAAAGCATGGTTCTGGGAGTTCCTTAAGATGTTCATTAAACTCTCCGTCATGTGCTGTCTCATCTTCTTCGAGTATGACATCCCTAATAAAGTAACACACACACACATCATTATTGTTTAGCGAATCTGTCTTTGTCACCCAAGATAAAATAATTTTCCTTCCCTCTTCCCCCTTTTAGATTTTGTTTATTTTCTTCCTCGTGACGTTCTACGGCATCCTGCTACACTACATGCAGCCTTATAAGCATGAACTCTTCAATAAGATTGATCTAATTCAAACAGCAGTCCTAGCCGCTTCCGTGTATTTAGGGTTCATAGCATATCTAAACACTGATAAATACTGGTTGCGCTTGTCAATACTGCTAATTATCGGTGGCATGAACGCTGTGTTCATTGCATGGAGTTTCAAGATGCTAATTCATGGGTACACCTTCTCGATCAAAAATAGTTATGATAACTTCCTAATGTCTCTAGTGCGAATTAAACTTTGTGGTCGCTACTGTTTTACGAAAAAAACGAGATTATTCTATCTTCGAAAGAGATGGATTAGGTCAGTTGTAGATAAATTCAGGATGTCTAATATAATCAATGCATGGACTGGGCAATCAAATGGCAAGAAGGAGAATATCTTAGCAATGCTAAACGCAAACGATTTACAGGTAAAGAATGAAGGCTAAAAGGAATAATCCATCAAGGCTATTGCAATTGAGATAAATGGTAATGTCTCGTCGAAAATAAGAAAAGTAATCATTTTAGATATTTTAAGATTATCTTTACCCATTTTATTGATTTTTCTTCATTATATCTCAGGCATCACATTGTTAAATCCCAGCATTAATAGAGGGTAGCTCACCTCAATTGCAGGCCTTAGTAAATCACGATAATCATTTTCTTCGATCAATGGAATCTAATGGTTCACTTTAAAATACCATCAAAGCAGGCTCATCTAATTCAAATTTGGTATCATATGCATCTCCAACAAATAACCCAGCGAGTTCAGTAGAAAACTAGAATATACTCATAAGAACACCTGCTAGATCAAATTGCATTAACTGCACTGAGATCTTCCCTAGTTCAAAGAGACAAGATGACAAATAGGATTTGATTGCATTCTCGGATATATCCTTGGATTTCATAAAGGATAATAAGGAGATTTCTTCGTAAGGAAATAATCAAGATATCGTAACTATTGAAATATAAAAAATAACATAAAATGAATGAGTATTTATAAGTAAAAGCTATGTAATGTGTTTTGCAAATAAGAAAAATCTAAAATCTTATGATTTTTCCACAATTAATTTTTTATACCCTTGCTTTTTGTGTTCTTTATCTTTAATCCCTACTATTCATCTCTTAATCAAAACATTATTTCTTCCAAACGAATAAAACTCCAAAAAATTGCTACAAACTTCTCTTTTCAATGGATATTCAACAATAGCAATAGCTGAATCGTAACCTTCCTTCTCTCAAAGACTACATTGAAGAAGTGACTTTGCAACTCATCGACTCCAAGCAATGGAGATAAGCGTATGAAACTCTACGCTAAGAGTTTGTCCTTTCTGCTGTGAAACTCTACAAGATCCTCCTCAAAAGTGAAGGCGAACTCGCACCAGCTTTGAAGGTTGTTGCAGATAAGAACTTCAAAATGAATAAGCTAATCGAAGAGCTTAGCATCAGAGAGCAATTTGATCAACTTCGCAAAGAACTTCCAACAACCAAGCCGAAGAAAATATTCAAAGCGCTGAAATGCAACAATGGAGATATAGACGCTGCAAAATAAGCAGTCATAACTAATGTTATTGAGAAAAAGGAGACTTCAAATACCGAAAAGATCAAGGAACCTAAGAAAGACAAAAAGGATTGCAAAGACCCAAATGAAGCTAATGATAAGGAAAAGTAAAAGAAACTTGAAAAAGCCTTAATCTCGAAGTACTTCGATAAGAAAGCCTATTGCGATGTTCCTATGACAACTAACAACTAGGAAGTAATAAAATCCATGCTTACAAAAGGACTCATTGTTCCACTTGTAGTCTATGCAAAGATACTCAAGTTATCTCCTGAACTCATCCCTCAAGCAGTGCAGAATATTGAAGCAAGTTACAATCTGAGTATCGAATGCAAGAAATCTTTGAAGAAGCAGTTTAAAAAGGATTTACTCGCTGAATTAACTCAGAAATCAGAGGGGAAAGAATAAATTCCTCAGTAAATTTGATTCCTCTATGCAAAATAAGCAAAACCCAAGGGGAGGAAAGGAGGAAATATGGAAATGAGCACAGTTATTCTTTTTGTGGTACTTGTAATTATTGTTCATTTTTTTTGTATTGTGAGTGTGAATATTTGCTTTTTGCTTTTTGCCCAAAGAACGTAAGTATTATTTTTGTTTTTTTCTCTTGGGTAGATGAAGTAAATCTTTGTATCTTTTTAATCCAACCATCCTTTTCATTATTGATCAACTCACAAGGACTTGCAGGAGTTAAATTATAACTTGTCAGATACATTATGTTCCTTCCTAAGTGCGCAAATTTAATAATTAAAAGAGATACACTTTGAGGAATTAGAACAATTAATTCAGTTGGAGAAATATTGAAAAAATAATATTTTTGACATAACTACATAAAACATTAACAAATCTTATATCTATTATCCTCCACACTCTCGCACCCATCCATCATCCATAGCAAGCCAAGTCATGCGAGAGTCCCCTAAAATCGAGTATATTCTCGACAATTAGCAAAAGCATAATTTGTCAGAAAATGCATCTTCTTCGTACGCTCAACAACAACCAAAAGTAGAATTCATGGGCTCAACTAGAAACAAACTTCATCAGAAATATTCTCATTTCTTTGATGATATAGATGATGCTCCAAATGTAGATGATAACAACAGCAGACGCAGTAACAGCAGCTCATTTATGTAACAATCTGAAACCAATCAAAGAACCAATACAACAAACAGCAGGCCAGTTTCTTCTTCTAGTCCATAATACCAACTTCAAATCAATTAGATGAAAAAACACCCATCTAATGATAGGCTTTCAAACAGATAATCTGCTCCAGCTAATCTAGCGAAGATAACAGAATTATTCGAAGATGCTCATGGGACACAATATTCCTTGGGAGCTCAAAAGAACATACTAAATCATGATACAAATAGTGAAATAAGTAATCCTAGCTTCAGCAGTTGTGATTCTGATAAGCATCATCATATTTACCCCTACAACGATAAGATATTCTATGATCGAAAGGGATAATCCTAAGAAGCATAATTAAGTGAAATAGTCAGAGAACTAAAACAAGACGAATTGCAACAGAGCACACGAAATCACATCCGTAGAAATAGCTACAGTAAAAATGCAGGGAATTGGGGCGTCACTGATAAGTCCCTTGCGGAAATATTGTAAATCAACAATCATC
>Ga0302271_10001345_pt1 | contig 23759 bp, 10 predicted proteins | sample III_Bog_N1_1_FD_198767 | JGI IMG/M metagenome (GOLD analysis project Ga0302271, IMG submission 198767) | Peat permafrost microbial communities from Stordalen Mire near Abisko, Sweden - III_Bog_N1_1 | ecosystem: Environmental > Terrestrial > Soil > Wetlands > Peat | place: Sweden: Abisko... | reverse complement strand
GATGTTTAAATATTCCCTTAAGTATTTCTATGAGCTTTTATGGTTAATGTTTTTCTGGAATTATTCAGTGAATCTAAAAACCTTAGATTTCAAATTCTCCTTCTAATTATTTGATTTGATTTTAAAGAAGCTCATAGCCAAACTGTTGTTGTAAAACTCGGGATCTGCAAATTATACTTGATACAACAACTATTTCCCTCCCTTATTGGAATACTAGATTATCAAAAAAACTTTTTTTCTTTTCTTACTCAATAAGTAATAAATAATCAAATGCCATCGATCATTCCATTCCATTAAAAAAAAAATCTGTCATTTTATATCTTCATCTCTAATTTTACTTCGATTACTGCTCAAAATCAGTTAATATCCTCTTCATTATACTTGCTGATCTTCTATTTATCCTATCACAACCATTTCTCCTTACTGATTTATTCATAAATTGTTTTAAATAAAAGTGGAAAAAATCCTAATATTTCAAATAAAAGTAAATTGATTATTCCCCATCATCTTTAACATACAATATCGATCAGAATTAACAATCAGTTAAACTTCAAATTGATGTATTTAATCACTTGACTATCAAAATGCAATAAAGGCTTAAAATCGATCTCATTAGATACCCAACCTTCTGCCAAAAGAAATAAGAGTTGATTTTTGTTTTAATATCTCATTGGATCTAAAGTGCGTGTTCTCTTTTGTCTAATTGCAATAACTAAATCAAAGGGGGGAAGTAGAATTCTTTCTTGAAAATTTAGCAGCAAATATATTGATACACTTACATCACAGAACTCACACACTTACGCTTATTCTTTCAAGGAACACAAACTTAGAGAGAGATATTGCAGCATCACTAAGGGATAAGTTAACCCCTCCAAGAAATAATTAGTTATCAGATTTATCTCCAATCTAATTCTCACTTTTATATATGGGAGGTGGACCATCCAAGGAATTCAGTTAATACAACGAGGATAACTTATCCAAACGATACGCTTAGATCTTGCAGAATTTCACTGCAGAGAAAACCTACACAGATCCTGTGTACGGCCATTGCGTACTCTACAAATTCAAGTCAACCCAAGCGAATTACTTTATCGTGGAGAACAGCTCACTTGCTGAGAATGAAGAGGACATGAAAGCTAAGCTCATGAAATTCGAGCGAATCATGGAGCAAGCGCACATTAACCTTCTAACGGTACACAGTATGAAAAGAAATTAATTTGAGAGAGAGAATGAGAATTATTATGTCAAATATGAGCTAAATCTGTTTATCTTATTTGGCTAGTGTGCAAGATGTCTGTGGAAGATTGTTTTTGCTCGTCGCTGCAGTTCAAGATCTACAAGATTATGGATTTTATCCCTAAAACGCTCTAAGATCTCATGAATGAAAAAAGCGCTACCTCGCCGAAGACATACTTCTAAGAAGACGAACTTTGGAGTCTATTAGAATAGCTGTGTTCAGCTCTGACGTTCATAGAAAATCACAACCATCTTCGAGCTGACACAGTCTACATCGTAAACTAGCTCAACGGGATGCAGCTTTTCAAACTCACCTACAAAGAAGTCGTTGTCGATACTAGCAACTACGATGATTGCAAGCTTGACCTAACATCAGGAAGATATCTCTCCGAAGAGGGTCTCAAGAGCTTAGCAGAGAATTCAGAGAAAAATGACTGCCTGAGTATTGATAAATTCTCCTTTGGTATGATTTTATTATCAGCTGCTGTGCTTGATTCCTTAGACTGCTGCTATGATTATCCGAAATTCTTCTTCAAAAGGGAAGTACTATGTAAGATATTATTCCCCATATTTCCATCTTGTGCTTCTTCTTCCTATACCAAACTCATTCGTTTTTATTGATTTCCAGCTTAAAAGCTCGGCGAAATGATGTCACGATATAGTCAAGATCTCTGCTCCATTGTGCAGTCGCTCATTTTCGAAGATCAAAATTTCAATTGGCCATAATTCGATGCAGATCTCAGCTAGCTGCCTTAACTTAGAGGCATGCGAGTTGCAGATAATTACTAAAGTTGTCCGTTGAGTGCTCTTCCTGTCTTGCAAAATCCACAACAAGGATAAGCAGCTGAAGTACCTGTGCTTTAACAATAACAGCAGCAACAGTAGCTTTTGTAGCCTCAAACAACAGTAGAAATAAATTCTGCTGCAGTTATTGGAATGCCCGCTGCAAATGTAGGTTTATTTGGGAATATTCCTGAGACTGGCGGAGGTATATTTGGAAATAGTGTCAAAAAATCAAACAGCAATATGCTATTTGGCGGATCTTACAATATGCAAACAAGCTAGCTCGTATCAGCATCTCCTGACCCGTAGAACTTATTCTCTTAACAAATGTTTAGCAATAACAACAATAACAGCAATATGTTAGGCATGAACAACAATGGGTTTGGGCTGAATAGCAATAACAATAACAACAATGGATTGGGTGGTATATTTTAAAGTGCGTATCATTCCCCAAATATGACAGCTCTCACTGGAAATAATAATAATAATCTTAATTTTTTGGGTACAAATGCATAAAATACAGCCTCTAATTCTTTTCATGTTAGCTCCAACAACATGGCTAACAGCGGGGCAACGAATATCCTCACGCAGTACCTTGCCTAATTGCTTTAAAACTCCCCTCTTCCTGCTGCTTAGTAACCTCAACAGCCGTCACTGCAGCAGTTACCGCTTCTAAATCTTCTGGAAGACAATTATTCCAACAATAATCTCTCAAACAACAATGCAAACTAACTGACTAATCCAAATCTGAATTCGAATTAGGTTCTCAATAATCTCTCCATGAGTCGGTCAGGATATTCGCCGCTACGTGGAGCCAAAGTCTTCCATCAATTCAATAACACTAACAATAATAATAATAATTTCTTGGACCCTCTATAATTTGGTGGTAATGCTCTTGACGCTGATACAAGTGTCTCATTCTAGGATCTCAGATGCATCCCTAGGTTGTAGTCCTAAATTAACTACCCCGATGGGTCATCTTACGAAGGACAAACTGTTCTTGATTTTAAAGACGGATACGGGAAATTTACATTCTCCAATGGTGGAATCTACGAAGGTATGTGGAAGATGGACAGGATGCACGGATAAGGTATTTTACAGTTCCCGAATGGAGACATAGCTTACCAAGGAGATTGGTACATGGACTAATTTAACAACTTAGGCCATTTATACAATGGAAGGGCATAGCACACCAAGCAAAAGTTTGATTTCAAGGATTTCTCGTAGATCTAGAATTATTGGCTGACTTACGATGGCGAATTTTGTTTAGACTAGAAACACGGATTTGGAACACTTGTCCTGACAAACGGAGAGAAATATGTCGGCAACTTTAGAGACGATAAAGTTCATGGGACTGGTGTATTTTATTTACTTGATGGTAGTTCTTTCTCAGGGTATTGGGAAGACAATATGCTTTTGAGGCGGGAATGAGAAATATAATATGTGCAAATGCTATCAAGTAGCTATGCCATGCAGTTCAAAATTTCTTCTTTATTTAGTAAATATACGTATTCATCACGATATTGTTTGTAATTCATCTAACTTCCATCCTTTTATTGTTCAGTTTTTGTTAAGAAAATTGTTATGATATTTTTAATAATGGCAGTTTCTTAGTAGAAAATGAATCATTTTCTTCTCTCACAAAAGAGATATTTAATTTTATTTATTTTTAACATTGTTGAGAAGATGTAATGTTGTTGTGTTGCTATTTTTCAATCATGGCTTTAGACTTTACATTGACTTACTTCTTTGTCAAGAAAAGGCTGATTCATAGAAAACTTCAAAACAATCTGAGTTTCGATCGACTCTGCCAGTTCTAAATTGTTTGTAATTTACAGAATAAACATTTACATGCAGTTTAATTTAGCTATTATAATTGATCTTATGATTGTAAAGCAGTATTTTTGAGGTAGATGATGAACAGCTATAGGAAAGCATTTCTCCTCTCTTATTTGGGAATAAATACAACGAACCCTGATAATCATTTGTTGTAGAATCCACAAGAGATTAACTATTTTTATTGATTTATTTGCCTTTGTGAACATATCTGGCAAGCTTAACGAGAATATTTAGAGAAAAGGAAACAAATCTAATTTGCTATTCGGAATATTCTTTTACATGATCGATCATCCTAGCAATATATGAATGATTATTCTTACATTTTCATTGATGGATTTGTTTCCCAGTATATTTTAGAATAATTTACTTGTTTTATGATAGAATTAGAGTGGATAAATAAACTACAAACAAGTTATCCAGATGGTTTGGTTGATTTTTAAAAATGTTTTATTCTTTCTTTCTTTTTTATATCTTCTTGATTCTAAGAGTTTATCTTAATACTATTTCATTGAACCACATTTTTGAAATTCATTTTAAAGGTTATTTTTTTATGTTTTAGATTTTTTTTTAGATCCTGAGTGATTTATCACCAAGTCTTGCCTTCATTAGGCAAATTTATTTTTTTATTTCCAAAAAAATAGCCTTCGAAGATTCTGCATTTTTTCCTTTGTTAGTTAAGTTTCTTTTGTGAGGAAGCTGAAAATACACATGAATCTCTTCTTCAAAAGATTCCTCTCAATTTTGTTTAAATTAACGATTGAAGGATACATACTCTTGGTATTCCTCCCCTTTGTTTTTCTAGATTATTTTGATGATCGTTGGGAGTTTGTTCATTTTGAAACTACGCATTATTAAATTCAGCCTGCTGCATTTACTTTAAAATCTTATTTACATCTTGCCAGAGATAAAAGAATAAATTAGATTTAGTATCCTCTACCTTCTCCCTCTCTTAGTTTTATCAAAGAATTATCTTACATAAGCTAATTCAGATAAATTACTGCTCTTTATGGAGAAAATTATGGCATTAAAATGAGGGCTACTTTTTTCTTAAAATAGTCAATTAGTATTATTAAATCTTAATAAATTAGTAAAACGAAATAAAAAATTAGATACAACATGTCTAAGTTACTTTCATTTGTCTTTATTGTCCTCGCGTGTGCTTCTCTCGCCACTGCTGCGACTTAAACTACCTGCAAGGCTCTCGTCCTCGAAGCCGGTGGTGATCTCGGCGCTTACGAAGCTGGTGTGATCTAAGGTCTCGTCGAATAATATCAATCCCTTGGAAAAATCGAAGAAATCTACTGGGATGTCTTCGTTGGTGTGTCCGTCGGAGCTATTACTGCTGCTGGTCTTGGTTAATTCCCTAAGGAAGAAACCGTCGAGATGGCTGCTTGGGTTGTTGGTCTCTGGAGAAACATTAAAAAGTCCGATGTTTACAAGAACTGGCTTGGTGGTATCGTTCAAGGTATTGTCTTCGAGGAATCTCTCTACAAGACTGATCCCCTCAGAGCCTTCCTCACCAGCAAAATCACTAAGCCCTAAGCTCGTAAACTCTCTGTTGGTGCAGCTAACGCCAACGATGGAAGTTTCACAAGATTCGATGAGAGCCTCAATATTCCTGATCTTGTGTCTGCTCTTATGGCTTCTTCTGCTGTTCCTGCATTGTTCCCTTATTAGGTTTTCCAAGGAAATACCTACATGGACGGTGGAATCATCAGATCGATCGATGTCGGTGGTGCAATTGAGAAATGCTTAGAAATCGTTGAAGATCCTTCTTAAATCACCATTGATGTTATCCTTATCACCAACAAGCATCTCAAATACCATGACATCCCCTTGAACATGCACCCCATCAAGGTTAGTCTTATCGCTGCCAACGTTAGAAGCTACCTTAAATCCAGAAGAAATCTTGTTGAAGGCAAGGACTTCTACCCTACAGTCAACTGGCGTCACATCATTTAGCCTGCTTCTAAGCTACCTAACGCTAACTACCCTTTCAATTTCAAAGCCTCATAAATCGAAAGCATGATCTAGCAAGGTATCGCTGAAGGTAAAGCAGCTGTCGATGAATAAATCGCTAACCCAATTGTCCCAACTGGAGATCACGAAGTTGACACATTGTCTCACAGCGCTAGAAGAGCATTCATGGAAGCTTATGAGAGCGTATTCAGCGAGACCAGCCTTCCTGTTAACGAGCAAGAAGCAGTTTCTGCCTGAAAAAGAGTTAATCCAAAATACAAAATTCTTTTATATATTTGATAAGGGTATTTTGTGTGAATGTGAACGTATCCCTTTTTATGAAATCAATAACAAAATTAAACGCCCAGAGAAATCCCCCACCTTACTTTTTTCGCTTTCTCTCTCTTCAAAATTTTGTCTGAAGACTTATTTTGTTTTATCCTCCCCTAGTCTTAATTGAACTTTTGGAATTAACCGTCCCAGCATGACCAGCAATCTTTCATCAAAATTCTAAGATTTAATTTTTTTTACAACAAGGAATCTTGCGATTAAACCCAACAATTTGATCATATTAAAGATTATCCTTTTTAACATTTCAAAGAATCAAAAATAAATAGTATTATTGTTCTCGCTTTATTAAAATTTCAAGCATATTATTTATCCTCTTCGTTAGGTTTGGGTATATTGAAAAATCCTTTTAATTGAATTGTCTTTCAAAATAAGAAAAACCTATCTCCAAAGGCTTAAAAATTTGGGGTGAGGGAAGACATTTGATATTTTTATTACTTTTGTTGATGAAATGCTCCAAATCTCAAAAATTAGCAAATAACTCTTCTTTTCTAATAGCTGGGCTAATTTCCATTAGAATAATTATTTTTATTGAAAGTTTATAGGATCATTTACTCATCTATTTTGGATGTAGCAGCTGAATAAAATTATTCTTTGAACCGAAAAAATAAGTTTATTTTTTACGAATTATTGCTTCTGAAAGCTACTTTCAGAGGTCTTGAGTATGATTTTGCCATGAAATAGTAGTAGGGTATTTGCTTTTGATGCGTTTATTAGTCACTTTATCGAAAAAACAAGAAATATGAAAATCTAGTCTTTTGAAAAACTCAAATCTTTCTTAAATTTAAATTGTTCTTGAAAAAATAAATTGTCTGTTAAATAACAAACGAATTCTAAAATCCCCAAAGAATTTCATTTTTAATGCTTAGAAAGGATAGCAGTTTGTATATGATAATATCTAAAATAATAAAGTTAACTTAATTGATGAAAGAAATTCAAAAGAAGTATCTCCTGGGTCAAAGAGTGAGTTGCTAAGTATTTACCACAACAATTCTTTACATTATTCAGAAATTTCTTTTATAAAGATAAATTTAAAATAGAAGAAAAGAGATTTAAAATGAAGGAGTACCTGGAAACTAACACAGTTAGAACAGTTTTTACCCGCATCCAATGATTAATTAGAAACCAAAGGTGCATTTCAGTGTTTATTAGCATTAGATCTTGGGGGCTTCATCGCAATAATCTTTTACTAATAATTTGATTCATTTGAATTAATAACCACAAATTCGAGAAGCAAGATCTTTGAGGGAGGAGAAATCGAATCAGATGAAAAATCTAAAGAAAAAAAGAATTTAATGTAAATTCTCAAATCTTATCTAGACGCAATTAACAAACAGAATTCTAGAAATTGATTTAAAATTTAGCTCTTTTGCAATATTTTGGGTTAAATTAAAGAAAAAGCATATTTGTGTGATTGAACTGCATAGAAAAAGAGCTAAATTGAGAAGACATTAACGATATGATGGATACAAAGTAAAACAGTAAAAACAGTAATTAATATGAATAATACTAGTGGTTAGTTAGTTGAGAGAATTGAGAAAAAGTGAGAATAGTTTGTGAGAAAAATTTATGAGGAGGGGGGGGGTTCCTTTCAGACAGCTTCTTAGTCAAGAAGAGGGAGGCAGTGAGCGTATTTGATAAAGTATTTATGTGTCAGCTAAAACAGGAATTTAAATTAATGGAATATTTCCTTGTTGACAGAGAATTTACTGACAATCTTTCTGTACTCTGAGTAGAGATTCTAGTAATGGGAAGCAATATCCTCATATTCAGCTATCATCCTCGAGATGATTGCAAGGACAGAGGTGAATTGAGGAATTTTATCTTTAAGTTAGATAATAGCACAGACATCCTAAAGAAGGGATAGATTTTTGTCTGAAATCTCTTCAAGAGTCAGTTGCGAAGAAGATGGAGAAGCTGTCTAAAATGCAATGCCAGCAACTCGAGAGATGTATTGCTCAAGATTCTTGAGTCTGTCTGTGAGGTTAAGGACGTTGAGCTTGAATAGCTGTTGTGTTGCATGGGTGCTCATATTTTAAGGTTATTTTTTTTTTTGATTCTTTGATTGTTTTGTTTATGTTTCTAATTGATTTAATCAGAAAGTATTCTTTCCCTCCCCTGTTTTTAATCCTTTTGATAATTCAGACAATTAAAGAATACTCTTTATCTATTTCTCCCATCCTTACACTTTCATGTTGGATGTAACAAATACCCCTTCGGTGAATTATTCCCAAAACAAAAAGTAATCTTCTTTGGAAATTATCTCTCTTTCTCTTTCTATTTGAATATTTCTTTTATACTCTTTCTTATAGACTCATTCAAATTTGAGGAGAAAGGAATAGATTTGCTTTTTAGAGGAGGATAGAAATTTCTAATATTTATTAAATTTTAGGCACAAAATATATTAATATATTTACTATTATAATACCTGAACTGTTGATTGTCTGTTGTTCTCTCTGATGATTATCATTGGATTAAAAACATACCATCAAAATGAGTTCTGCTTAGATTTAGAATTTAAAATGGCTATATATCTCATAACTCTTCTCATAATCCTAAAAATGAACAACTTAGTGAAACCTTCCAATAAAGAGTTTGATATTTTTACAAGTGGTCTTTCTACTCAAACAACTCCACAGTTTTATGTTGATCGTCATTTTCTACCTGGGGTGAATCGAAACTGATATAATGGGCAATAAATTATGGGAAAATTAGACTTTTAACTATTCTATTAGGTGCTGATTCACTAGAAAAGAGTGATTCAAAAAATAGTAAATTTCTTACCCCTGATGACAAGAAATTTACCTGGAAAATTAAAGGAATGAAACTAAATATAGTTTGAAATAGGGGAATTGTAGCACTTTTTTGAATAATTATTTCATCGAAAAAGCTCAGGATCAGTAGCTTTAACAATATTTCTAGTGTTGAGTTTCAAATAAGCCAGTCAAGTCAAATATTTCTTGATTTCTTGAGCTAAAAGCCATTTGAAAGTAGGCTTACTCGAACTTAGAATTAGTATATGCTCTTTACCCAACTTTTTATTATTTTTTGTAATTTTAATTAAGAGGTAAATCTTGCGTCTCCAATATCTGATCCTCATCATTTCTCCGCTAATTTAAGAATCACTCACATCCATTCGCTTTCTTCCCCGAAAACTTATTATAATTTTTTGGCTTTTTACATTGTAATGTTAAACATTTTTGCTATTTTAACTCAGTTTTAATAATACAAGTCAAGAGAATAGGGGGGTGGTTAATCTAATTTTGTGATTATTTTGAGCACTGATCATAAATTATTTATATTACTCAAAATACAATAGGAGTCAATAATAAATACGTATTTTAATAATTGTAAAAAGCACCTGATAATTCAGTGTCAATTTACCAAGATTAAGCTACCACCGTATTAAAAAGATTTAGATTATCTTTTATTAAATGATTTAATATTGTAAGGTTAATCTCAACCCTTAGCCTTTTATTACATAAATTAAAAAAAATTCAAATTTTCTCCAGCATAATTTAGATTTTCTATGGTAAATTCAGTTATTAATATTTTCTTTCAATAAAACTCCAATTCATCTTCACTGTCCTATTTTAGTAATTGAAATTATAATTAAGAGGAAATTTGTTCTCTTTAGAAGCTAAACTGAAATGGTTATTAAATCATTTGAATAAATTTCTTGTTAACATTACAAAATGATATTTTTTGAAGTTTATCATTAAAAAATCAAGAATAATTCAGTAAAAAAACTATGTTGCATTATTAACAAATATATTAATCTATTCATATATTTTTGGATACAGAACAGTAATTTATTCGAAATAGAAACATCTTTTATCACCACACTTTAAAAGTCAAGAGAAAGAAGAATTTGGAATCTTATGAAATATTAAAATGAACATGCTCAATGAGTCTTTAAAATCTTAAAAATCAAGACAGTATTATCTTAGAAAAGATTATCTATTTTAAATTGTGTAGGAACAACAACCACAAAAAATATTATTCAATTAATGTATTGAGATTAATAGAGGGAGGGAGAAGAAATTTAAAAATGAATCTTCTTGCAATGCTTAGATTTAATTAAAAAAATGATTATTAATTTTTTAATTGAATAAATTCAGTACAGGGAACGTCTTTTTAATGTTTCGATAGCTGAATTAAAAAGAAATTCATAATCCTTTGAAAACATTTCAAAAAATTGAAATAGATGAAAGATAAAGAATCTATGAACTTTTAAGAAAGGAAAATAAAACCGAAATAAAAATAGATAAACAAAATACACTCTCTTTGTGACACTTTCTCGAGTTTAAATTTTTTTCTGAAAGTGTCTTTGAAAATGTTTTCTAATAAATTCTTCAAATGAAAATTAACGCGGGATGAGAGAGGACTAAGATTAAGATACATTAGGAGATATATTGATAACACAGCAAGTAAATAAAGACACAATTACATTACATACAAACACAAATAAGAAAAGAAATGGAGAAATGGGGCAAGCTCAGTTCGATTAATCGCAAATCAGTCGATAGCGATTTTGATCTCACCAAGGGTAGAATTGAGATAGGAAGAGCTGAAACATGTGATATCCACATAGATAACGCTAAGATATCAAAAGTACACTGTGTTATTGAAAGAGACCACTCAGGCTAAGTTTTCATCGAAGATAAGAGCTCAAACGGAACATATGTGTTCGATGAACTTGTTGGAAAAGATAAAAAACGATAGATTGGTTCAGGTGATATCATTTACTTACTGCATAAGGACAAAGTCAAAGGAAAATGTGAAGACGTTGGGTTAGTTTTCTCTCCTTTTGCGGTAGCTGCTCAGCATAGCTAGTAGCCAGCAGATGTTGCTGTAGAACACGATGACTCAAAAGACCAAGCAGCAATGAAGTAGAAAGAAGAAGAGATTGTCAAAATAAAAGAACAACTGAAAAATGAGAGAAACAAAAAGAAAGAGATGGCAGAGTAGCTCGGCGAAGATTTCAAGTGTGGGATTTGCTGTGAATTCATATATGACTGTGCGACAATTAGTCCTTGTTTGCATAATTTCTGTGCTGGATGCTTGAGTGAATTGCTCTTGACTTCCAATGTATGTCCACTGTGCAGAGATCCAATCAGTCAAGTTAAGAAGAATTCATAGATAAACACCGTCATCGATAGGTTTGTCCATAAATAACCTGATCTCAAGCGTCTACCTGAGGAATATGAAGAGTTGGATTTAAAAAACATCATCACTCCTGCATCGACTACTATTGCCGCTCTCAAGGCGCTTGCTACGAAAAAGCTCAAGAGGTAAAAAAGGACACATAATGGGCTCTTTTTATAATTTAATGTTAGGAAATGTTGTAGTTTATAACATTATTTTGTTGATTTACTCTTCAATTATTAGCAAAGACTACAAGAATAAGCTCGAGGAGATTCGAGAAAGAATGACGAAGAGAATGAACAGATAAATTGATTCCGATTATTCCTATGAAAGTGAAGACGAAGGAGATCGCATGGAAGAAGAAAAATCTCAGTAAAATATGCATTTTTTTTGGATCAAAAGCAAGTTTTATTTTCTAAATTGTATTATTTTTTCTTTGGATTTTTATCCTGAAAATTTTTTACTTTTTTTAAAAACAGAATCCTTCCCTTGGATTGTCCAGAGTGCAAGATACCTAGAAACGATGATGGCTTCAAGTGCCCAAATGCTTAAGTGCATTTGAGTTGCACTAGTTGCAGTAGAAAGTTCCCTGACAGGCCAGAGAAATCATGTCAAAAATGCGTCTTATGCAAGGATCCTTACTGCGGACTATATTTAGGCGTCTGCAAAGGGAGCTTGAGCAGTAACAAGAAAACAGAGAAGAGTCTTAAGGCATTCGAGGATTATAAGGCTCCTGCTACGATTGCTAATTAGATTTTCAGAAATAATAAGGCTGAATATGATATTTTACAAGAATATTTGAGATCTAAAAAAATGAATTGCTAATCGATTTTAGACTATATGAATGAGAAATAAATCAGCAAGGGTAGCTTCTTCTTTGAGAAATCGAAAGCAATTCTAGCTAATTACACATAGCCGGCTGTGAGAACGATCATCGAATCTTAAACACCCATCTGCTAAGATTGCTTTAACGTTGTGTGGCACTAGGTTGTTTTCAGATTCAGAGTTCTCATTAAAGATCAATTGAATCCTTAAGCAGCTAACAGACCTCCATGCCACTGGGGAATTAACTGTACGACGTAAGTATCTAAGCAAAGTCATGCAGATAGATTCGATCATGCTTGCGAATAGACAAGATTCTGAAGAAAAAAAAACAAATAACTAACAGAAAACACACTTAACTTCATTGAGCTATTTTTTGCATAATCTTAACTTTTGAACATGAAAGAAATAATTCGTTTCAGTGAATTCGTTTTGAGAATGCAGTGAGCTTTTTCATGTGTATTATGGGCATTTTTTGAAATTTCAAATATTTGCAGTTATTTTTTTCTTCCCATCATGAAGATTATTTGATGTTTTAATTGAAGTAGAGGGGGGTAAACTAAGTGAAAACATTTTTCTCAGCCTCCAAGACTATTTTATCTAAAAAAGAGTCATTGAATAAAACTGGCAAATTGCTAAATAAACCCAGCTGTTCAAAGTTTTTAAAACTAAAAAAAACAATAAAAATTAGATCTGTTTCACAAATCATGCAATTTATCAATAATTTCTTAACAACATCTGTAACTTTGATGGATCTATTTTGGCAAAAATCATAAGTGATTCCTTTTGCATGGTTACAAAAGCAGTCAATCCTTCTGCAATATTATTCTATTAGATCTTAATGAGCGATCCTAGTTCTTTGGTGAGTATTTTTTATATTGAATTGATGATCTCTTCCGATTACTGAAACTAATCACTAACAGTCTTCAATTTCCTCTACGCCTCTGAGGCATCACTATTACTATGGTTCTACTCGAGTAGTTTGTTAACCTTGGAAATCTTAATCTTCTTCAGAATTATTCTGTCAGTGATTTTTCTCTTGAGAACTTGTTAAGCTACTTTGGCTGATTCAATGAGGCTGTGAATAAATCGAAATTACTGTAGCACTTATGCCTTCGAGTCAATACGTTATTTGATCTGATCCTTGAGATCGATGAGTTCAGCTTTGAACTTTTTGAGTGACTCTTGTATTCCAGATTTATTTTCTTATTGTGCCATTTGATCTTCTCTTTAATCTGCTTCTGTGTAGAATTTCACTTCTAACTCATCAATACTCAGCCTTTATTCGGTATCGAACCGTATGTCTTCACTGAGAAAATCCACTAATCTACTCACCTACACACCTAAGCTTTTCACTTATTCCATCTTTTCATCAATATCTCTCGTGTCTATCTCTGATTCACTTTATTTAAAAAATTCCTGCATGTTTGTTTTCAGCACCGCCTCAACGTATTCCTTCAATTCTGCGAAATCCGTATTGATTGCATTAGCAGCTAGATTCTTCATCCACTCAAGATACGAAAATGGTTTCTCCTCGGGTGCAATAAACTCTTTTGCTTCTAAGAATTAGCTGAGAATTTTATCGGATCCAAGAATTTCATTCGATAGATATAGATTCAAATAATTTTCTAGATCGATTTTCCTCTATTCGAGAGTAGCTTAGTCCATCAAAGTTGACCCTAGATACGATCCAATATTTGTTTTATTTGAACTCGGTAGCTACGGCTTGATAATTCCAAAATAATCGACCGAATTCTCAAAATAATTATGCAATGCTCTGAAATGATTATATCGCCTGTCCACAGTGAAAAGCTAACCTTTATCAGACTGTGTGTGTATCTCATAGAGCACATGCTTCTTCATGAATAGATTATCACATGCCTCACGCCATCCTTCGATTTTAACTCTTTTTTCCACTTTTTCTTTGCAAAAATGACTTTTCTGAAATTACGATCCCTCCCGATTCAATTTCAGCATATCTAACGCTATTTTGATTTAATTTTAGTCTGTCTTTGAAAATTCATTGCAATCCATCACAGATTTCATAAGTTATCGGTCATCAATGTCTTCATCATCATTGTCTTAAGCTTATTCGAGTTGTTAGTTTTTATTTTTTCCGTTAGAACCATTATTTTATGGATAACTTATGTTATTATTGGATAATTTTCTTTATGGCAACACAGGATACTTCTGCTTATTGTTTTACGTCTCATAAAGCGATTAGTCAATATGCTCTTCTTAGTTCAATCCATTTATGTTGTTTAACGCGTTCGTGTTGAATCCGTTTTTAACATGATTCTCTTCACTTGGGTAGTACAATCTGGACTCTTCTTAATTTCCAAATACAATTTTCGAAAGATTTGTATTGTTTGTCTCCCCTGAGTTTCTGTAATCCATAAACCGACTCTATCCCTCCTCTCCAAAGCTTAGCTAAGATATGCCATCCAATCCTAGCTTGCTTACACCACCCCAAAGTGCTTAATTCTCTTTTTATGATATTTCGTCACTGAATTCATTTCCATTTCTGATCTTGGAGTTTTCTTCATTCGATTCCTCAACTACCCTCAAAGAATTTTATTTTCTCAGCTGGCTTATACCCTGTGGAGTTATGCTTATTGATTCAACTGGTCCCTACGCAAAAGTGAAGCTTCGTTCGTTCCTGAAAACACCTTCGTTGTCATTAGTTTGCTAATTCCTATCATTTTCATATTGAACATCATGATTTACAACTTAAACCATTTGTTAAATCGCATAAGTATCAGTGATATTCGCTCCAAATGTGGGCATCCTGTCGTTAATTTAATATGACAGCACACTTCTTTGCTTTTACTCTTACTCTTTCTCATAATCGTCTTCTAAGCTAATTTGAAACATTTACTCATCTTTCGAGAGGTTTTAACTTTAATCTTGTTCTTCTTGATCTTGCTTAGCTTCCTCTTTTTCATTGATTTCATCAGCTTCTTTGATCGTTGGAGGAAGAGCTGATTATTGCAGATCGTAAATCTCAGAATCGCTTATTGAAAATTTTTCACTTTCTTGCAAAAAATTATTATTAGTTTATTAGATTCCTAAATCATTTCTATTATTCTTCTCTTCCACATTTTGATTAACTTCCTTAATATTATCACTCATTTATTCTTTTTCTCTACTAATCTCTGCTGTTTTAGCATCTTGAATTGCTTCTCCCTTGATGAAGGAGACATCATCATTACGGATCTCAGAATTACTAATCTCTCCTTCTATATAATATCCATCTGATGTCATCAACATTTAAGTAATTTTATCCATTCTTTTTTGCTCTTCCTTCTTATTTTCATCAGTATTCTAGCCTTCTCCTCCATTATTCTGCTGCTGTTCTTCATGCATTTCTTTAGATTCTTCTTCTTAGTTTTTTTATTCTACAATCCCTAAACTGTTTTCGTTGTTGCTAGACTAAAGTAGAACACCTAAACTCTCTTCGTTGCTGCTCGACTAGAGATTGCTGATACTATTCTTATTATCTCTGCTGCCACTTGGTAGATTCGGTTTAGGTAGTTCTTTTTGTATTTTAATAATATCATCATTAGGATTACCTCCATTTTGAAGATAAGCGATGTATTTCATGAGATAAAAGAACCCCGTTGAATCGATATGCTTTTTATCATTGCTTTAGTCAAACGATTTCTGCAAGATTATTGCTGCATCGTCACTGTCAATTCCAGCTCGAGTTATGGTTAGTTTTTTCAAATCTTTCGCTTAGGTTTTGTTAGCACTTTCAACCAGTTTGCTGTATACCTTCGAGTAGAACTTCTTCTCTGTTCCGCTCAGCCATAATTTTTCCATTTTCTAATCTGCTCTCTCTCTCTCTCTTTCAACAAAACTTCACTAGGCTTTTTTTTTCTTTATATTTTTATATTATATTTTTCCTCTTCACCACGCATACTGTCAAAAATCAGCAGACTCTTTGTATTTATTATTCCTATTCACAGCAACTTAATTTTTTCCTGATCTCATCCTCCCCTCTCACACAACTTTCTATTCTTTCCTATTCATTCTACTTCTTTTGAGATTTCTTTAATCTACTTTTTAACTCATCAAAGGCAAAACATGGAAAGAAGATACTCAAAAAATGCAGATTATGTAATAGCAATAACATGCAATTATTTATCAATCTACTAACTCAGCTTATTTCATTGAGTATTTCTATTATGTTCTGGTAAATAATTGCTTTTTCGATTTAAAACAATTAAAAAAATTTCTATCTAATTTTTAGAATATTTAGAAAAATATACGATTAATTCAAAGATTAGCATAAATTGGCAGATTGCCTCACAGAGATAGAAAAAAAATAATTAAATAATTTGTAGAGAATCTTATTATTCGTCCCAAGATAACGATGAAAGAGTCTAGGCTTCTTTAAGCAATACGTTAGACATTAATAATAAAAAAAAGAGTCTAAAATTTGGAGCCCTAAATCATTATTTGAATGAATTAAGCTAATAAAGGAAGAATAAAAAGCAAGAATTGAGTTGAATATCATACTACTTTCAGAGGAGGGGCAATCTGCAGAAAAGAAAAAAAAACGAAATAATTATTTAATAAAGAAAGAAATTCAATCAATTCATTCATTCCCTCCTTTTTTTAGCTCAAACTAATATGCTCTCAACGAAGATCATCCTTGTTGCTCTTGCATTTTGTCTAAGTGCAAGTGCCTTATCACGAAACTTTGAACTGAGCAACCAGCAATTAGAAAATCTCAAGAATTTCGCAAAAGATACTGATTTTGTGAAGAAGGAGGATTTCAAACAGCTTTTGATTGGTAACATCATCTAGGCAATGGTAAAAAGCATATTTAAGCTAAAACAATCTACAACTAATTGGTATTTTTACTTGGATTTTTAGGAATTAGCCAATTGGACTTCTGAAAATTTCCCAGCAGCCTTTGCAGATATCATTGCCAAACATATCTATGGAAACGAAAGAGAAGTAATATTTATTATCAATCACAGAAAAAAATAGATATTTTATCACAACTTTGATGCTTTCCTTAAGTTACCTGGAGTTGAACTCTCGCAGCGTATTTCAGGACAGCACATCTCTGAAGAATACAAGAAATACTTCAAGGTGATCATCGAAGTCCTCGCGAGAGAGCTGCGTAACAGAAATAAAATTGGGAATGATACAAATTATCTTATTAACTCATTTCTTCTAAATTTCCTCTATTATTTTGCAACCTACAGATTAAGATGCCAAAGATCTTGCTGAAAACGTTGAGCACTACAGTCTAAGCTATGATACATTCTACATCTTCTAATATTAATTCTTAAGAGAATGAAAACCTTTTGCCTTCTTTTTTCTTCTTTTCCCATCCCATGAAGGTCATTTACATATTTGTTGCTTATGTTACAGCTTCTCCAAACTGACTTTATTGAAATATTTTGCAAAACTAATATCAAATCAGCTAAATAAAAAGCAAATTGATCAATACAAAAGAGGATTATTTTAAGGGTAGTAGCTGTTGGCGAATAATAAAATTATTACTTTGACAAGAATTAACTGAAAAAAACAAAGAAACAAATAAAAACGAATACATTTTGATTGGCTATTAATAATCTAATTGATTATTAATAAAAAAGCATGTAAAAAAGCTGATTACTATTAAAAATCCTTTAGATTCATGCCAAATCATATGTGAGTAACAATCGAATACAAACTGCTTTCCTATTTTTGTTATTTTAAGAGTTATTGAGAAAAAAGAAAATATCCATCAGCTTGATAATACAACCAAATAAGTGCCGTTGGTAGAAAATAGAAAAAAGAAAGGCTAAGGATTCGTTTATTGATTAGTCGGATAGCTTTAGTGCTAGTTAATTTTGAAAGAAAAAGGATTGATTAGAGAAATATTGTACATAAGAAGTCTCGAAATTCATTAAAAAAAAGAGATTCATAATTATCAAAGCAATTCTCTAAACATTTCAGAAGCATTTCAAAAGCAAATCAGCATTCTGTTAGTGGATTGATGGCAGCAGTTCCAACAACTTATCTTCTGGAAGGCATTCCATAAGCTGCTCTGAGCATCACTACTAATCCTCCTTCTCGCGCAATGGAGATAAATCTCAAAAGTATTGTCATCTGTTATTTTTCAGATAGAAATATCATTTCTAAAACCATCAGTAAATTTCAATCCTTTTTTGATTTTCCCTTAAGAGACCTCTCAGGACTAAAATATCTTTCAGCCAGTCAGCAAACCACCGAACTTTTACATACAACGTAAGGTTTTTTGCTAAGAAAACTATTACTTATATATTATTGTCTTGGTTCAACAACAAAAAAAGAAGCCTCTATAACTCCCTTAGGTGGATTTCCTTTTGATTCAAGAAAACCAAGTTCCAAGGGCCCTCCTTCTCGTTCTCCTATTTCTTGTAAATGTTTCCATTTATCTCAACAAAAGAATAATTATTCACATAGTAAGTAATCTTTTTTAAGCACCTTCTTTATTTAGTTCTGTTTTAAATTATTTGTGCTTCAGTAGCTACATCGAATCAGAGTAAACGAAAAGATTCCTTCAGCACAGCAATCTAGAATACTAGAACAAACAACACCCCAACTTACACTAAAAATCAGGAAAATCTTACTTATCTACCTTCAACTCCAAACTCAATGCTTGACAACTCAATCAATTCTAGCCCTCATGCGATAAAAACCAAACTCGTGATTTCGAAGATTCAATAAATTCAGAAATTGTATTCAGCTGGCAAATCATAGTTGTTTTCGACTTTGGGCTTTAAAAGCAATCACCGAGCTCTTTTTTAGTAATCTAATTGTAATAAAGAAATCAACTTCAACAGACAAGATCGTTCTTCTTCGGTGATTCATTTAGATAATTCTACCAAAAACCAAGATCATTCAGGAGAACCTGATCATTAAGAGTATGCTTTCCAAGGAGAAAACAGTGAATTACTTCCTTAATAGCACGCGTATGGGCTAATATAACACCCAATACAAAAAATACGTTCTGTTTCCTAAAAGCAAGGGAAAAAAGAATCTGATACAGATTAAATATCTCAATACGCTCTACTTCCATATTCAAGAAAAGCTATTATCACCTCAAACCCTTCCATTCGTTGTTTCTCCTAATTGGAGTCTTCTTTGAAATCAGGGAGTTCCTCAGTGAGTAGAGAGAGACCAAAGAATATTACCTCAGATTTCTTGGATTTAAATTCCAAGATTTAGGTAAAAATAGTTATTGTTAAAACAAAAATTTTAATTTATTATTTATTTTTATAAATTATCAGGAAGGTTAAAAGAAAAGGCGAAATCCTCCTCCAAGAAAAAGAGATAGCTCCAACAATCTCAACACTATTGTATCGTATAAAAAGAATTCATTACTAAACCATGAAAAAATGGTGAATGAATCAGATTCAGTTAGTGCTTCTAGGACAGAAACAGCTGGGAAAAAAATATTTTTTGTTAGAAACCCCAATAACACTATATCTATTGGTGAATCAAACTGCAGGATTAAATCACAAGAAACAAAACCTAGAGGGTTTCAAGTTATGCATTATGATGTTTAGCATCCTACAGATAACTCCATTAATAGTCAAGTTGACGGAGGGAATTCGTATCTACCCACTGCAGATAGCAGATCGATTTCAAAAGGGAGATTCTCTCTTCCTAATACATTCGCTGCTAAGCCATTGAATCCAATTCTAGCTCCATTTTAAGTATCTAAACCAGGTTTTTAGACTACTGCCACTGAATTCAATAGAAAAACTAGAATCAGCAATAGCACCCATAACAATAATAATTCAGGTAGTGATCAGAATTTGAAGAAAAACTAAATTTCAATGGAAAACTTTTAAATCACGAAAGAACTTGGAAAAGGATCCTATGCAGTAGTCAAGCATGGTATTGATAAGCGAAACTAATAACAAGTTGCTATCAAGATTTATGAGAAATTCAAGCTTTCTGATCCGAATAAATTCAAAAATATCAGAAGGGAAATTAACATTCTGTCCAAAATGAATAATCCTAAGATAATTCGTCTCATCCATGTCATCGATACGGTCTCTAGTGTAAGACCTTTTTTTTGATTATTTGATCGATTTCTGCATGGCAAACCCTTCTTATTATTGTTTTGAATCTTAGCTAAACTTAATCATGGAGTATTTTGGTAGCAATAGTCTTTACAGTTTCTTAAAAACCAAGAGAAAAAGTTAACTTTCCATGAATAGTGTAAGGAAGATCTTCAAGCAGATCATCGAAGGAATAGCATATATGCACGAAAAGAAAGTTTGCCATAGAGACATAAAACTTGAAAATATTCTCCTCGATGAGTAACTGAATGTAAAAATAATTGATTTCGGATTTGCGTTGTGCTCGCCTGTGGAGAGAAAAATTGACAATTTCTGTGGCACACCGAGTTATATGTCTCCAGAGATTGTACTAAGGAAAGAATATTGTGGTTAGTAGTCCGATATTTGGGCAGCTGGAGTTGTGTTTTTCATTTTAGTCTGCGGGAAATTTCCATTCAAAGGTAAGAATGGCAGGAGATATTAATTCACAATATTTGAGTTTAAATCCTTATTTTGAGTTGCAATTCATTTAGAATTAACATTTTGGGAATGTAGATTACTTTTTAAACTTCTTTTTAACCAACAGGATCTGATGAAAAAGAATTATATCGAAGAATCTCTAAGCATTCATATGAAATACCATCTTTCACTGAATCAGGTGCTCGAAATCTTATATAAAAACTACTTGCAGAAAATCCTGAGGAAAGACCTAATTGTACAGATATTCTCAAAGATAATTGGCTTGTGTCCTATGATAAAGAAGAAGAGTTAGATGAACGATAATCCTTAAAAACAATTACAATAGAAAATAATATCAATGGAGAGAAGATTTAATGAAATTCTGCAAATCACTAGCTGGAGTTGAAAACTCAAATATGAATAGCAGGCTAATCGCTTTATGAAATAAAGAGAGTTATAGTTAAGATCAAGAATCAATGCATCAGATATCTGAAATAATATTAATTAAAAAAAGTAGTTAGAAAGAAGAAATAAACTGAAGTCAGTTATGAAAGTATTTTTTATGTGGTAAAATATTATTTCGTTGTGATTGTAAAATATTTACTCTAAACATTTAAACCAAAATAGGGAACATTTTCCGTTTGGGTTTCTTCCTCAAGGGACAGTTTTACGAGCATAGGGTTTTGGGAAACGAAATTAATTGTGATAAAACCTCCCAGTTTGAATAAGAGGATCGATGCACTCCAACCCCTCTCTTGTTATCGCCTTTCTGAAGCCTGATGCCACCACTATTATTGAATTTATTAAATCTACAAAAAACCTACCCAAAAGACTTTTCTTATAAAATCAATACCATAAATATTATAAAATCTAAAAAAATAACATAATCTCTTTATTCTAAAGTTGCAAGTTGTTTTTATTGAAACTCCTTGATCTACTCAAGTGAGTTTACGAACACTACAACTTGTAAGTAATAAATCCATTGGAAAGCACAGCTCTTCAAAACAAACTACAAAAGAAGAAGAACTTCTCTTTGAAAATAATAAAGTTGAAATGTCTACGAAGTAGCAGATAATATTCTAGCTTAGATTATCTAGAAGAGAACCTAAACATAACGATTCTCTCTTTGTTTCAGAAACAACTTTCCATTAAGATTTTTAGAAGCGCTTCTCCAATTAGGATTCTTAACTTGCTGATATTATCATCATTCTGAAGAATGAAATATTATAAAATAATTAGCTTTTTCAATAAAAGTCTCCATAAACATACCTGAAAATATTGTTTTTTCTTTCTTCAAAGTGGCATTAGTCAGAAATTGTCTATTTTATTTGAATCAAAGACTACAAACATGAAAGAACTTACCTATGTTCCTTGGGCATTTTTTTCAAAGGAAGAATTCATCAGAAATATAATTCTACTGAAAAGTATCATAGCGATATTGTATCAAAGCAACTTAAATGCATCAATAGCAATATTAACTTTTTAATATCTCAAGGACTTTTCAATTTGAAATTATCTTCCAGAAAGCCCTCAAAAGACTGAACAGAGACTTCAAAAATCAAGATCCTATAATTTTCTGCTTCTAACTATGTCACTCTCAGCAACACAATTTCTTCATAGGTATTTCAGTTATCAAGTACACTGTAACAAAGAACTTCAAAGAAGGAGAACCAAGCCGTGCCGTTATTAATAGTTTTATTTTAAACTCTAACAATCATACACGGCTAATCACAATGAAGCTTAGAATCCCTGAGTGTTTTTAAGATTGGAGTAGGATTGTTGAACTCTTAATAGCTTTAGAATTGCAGTTTACAATGTGAAAGTTTACTGGGCAGTTTTGAGGAATATTAAATTCTGCAGTGTCCTACTGTAATTGGTTAATCTAATGGCTTATCTCTCTAAGAAACATTATTAATGGTTAAATACCAACTACAGCAGTTTCAAAATGCAGCTTCCTTTTCAAGAAGCAACACTTTAAGGTTTTCTTTGTTTTTTGAATAAATTGCAGTTATTATATGAGAAAAAATGGAACTTCTTGATATAATTTTTTGGCTTTTGTATTGCATTTTTGGAAGGTTGGGAAGGAAGCCTACCACTATCAAAGTAAGAAATGCAAAAATTGATTAAAAAAGTCAATAATTTGATGTGAATTCATTCTTGTCTGTCTGTGGATATTGATAAATTGATTTATATGTTGAATGGGAAGACACACACACATAAGAGATTGGATTGTTTAGCGCTAGATAGATTTGTAGATCTTAGGATTTCTGAGAGTGATTGATAGAATCAGGATATTTTTTTTCAAGATAAATTTACAAAGAGGCTGTATCAATGGCGTAAAGGGTTTAACGACAATGAAAGTTATCTTTTTAGCAAATAAGGAAAAACTAGCAAGCTGAAGAGCGAAGTGTTGAAGGCAGGGATTTCAAAGGGAATCAAATGATGGATATTCAAAAACGCATGGAATTTGTTGAGTTTTCGATTGAATAATGTAGGATTTTGTGTCTGTGCAATTTCAGGGAGTTCTTTATGGATTTTGTATGGTTTGAGGGAAATTTTGTCGGAAAAAGATCCATAAAGATTGAGCTTCTTGAAGAATGATTTTGGGTTTGAATTATGCTATTTTGTTGGTTATTTTTGAAATAATTGCAAATGAAGATTGAAGAAATTCAATTATGCTATTTTAAAGATTATGCTAGGGGTGGTTCGAAGAGAATCATGTTCAAATATGGCTCGACTCAGGGGAAGGAATTAAGGGTGTCAGTGAAGTTAGATTTTTGTGGTTTTGGTAGATTTTGGAGAGATCATTTAGACAACAGGGAAGGAACAATGGCGGTGAGAATTTTCAAGATTTTTAAAAACGAATAGTTTCATACAATTTTGAATGGAAGTGAATAATAAGAAGAGAAATTCAAATATAAAAAGAGTATTTCAAGATTGAATTAAGGAGAATGAATGTAGCGGGCTAGGTTAAAGAAGAAGGATTGAGAAAATAGCAAAGGAAGAGAGGAAAAAAGGAGAAATGGAACTGTTTTTAAATTGGGTTTTTCAATTGAAAACCTATTGTATTTTGAGGTAATTCTTATGCAAATTTTTGAAATTTATCTTAGT
>Ga0302271_10001343_pt1 | contig 23772 bp, 37 predicted proteins | sample III_Bog_N1_1_FD_198767 | JGI IMG/M metagenome (GOLD analysis project Ga0302271, IMG submission 198767) | Peat permafrost microbial communities from Stordalen Mire near Abisko, Sweden - III_Bog_N1_1 | ecosystem: Environmental > Terrestrial > Soil > Wetlands > Peat | place: Sweden: Abisko... | reverse complement strand
CAAGCCTTGCAGATTCGAAAAAAGGCCGTATATTTGCACCCGCTAAGCCGAAAGGTACCATAGCTCAGTTGGTAGAGCAAAGGACTGAAAATCCTTGTGTCCCCGGTTCGATTCCTGGTGGTACCACTTTTCCAAAATAACCCGTTCAACGAAAGTTGAGCGGGTTAACTCGTTTTATACACTTCTCTAAATTTCAGCGAGATACAGACATAAGATAAACGATTGATTTTGTAGACAAAATTGAGTTACCGCCAAAAACACCGCCAAAAAAAATCAACGATATGAAACTACTTACAAAACTAGGATCACAAAAAAAATCAGGACTTTGCCCCGTTTACGTTATTTGCTACCTAAAAAACGAGCGGATAAGGTTCCTTACAGGTGTAGAAGTTCATGCGAATGAATTTAATGAAAGTACCGGTTTGATGATTGGAAAGGCTGCAACGAATAAGGATAAGCAACTATTAATTGACAACTCAAAAAAAAGAATCACCCAAATACAAGTAAACTATAAACTTCAAACAAAAGAGCTTACGCCCTATGATCTACGTCGGGAATATGAAACTCCAGCCGTTTACATTGACTTTATAAAATATTTTGAAAATGAACTGGAACACCGCAAAAAGATTGTAGAATTAGCTACCTATAAACAAAACATGGCAGTTCTTACCAAATTGAAAACATTTAAGCCTGCAATACTATTTCATGAAGTCGACGAGGATTTTATAAACTCATTCCGGGCATATTGTCGAAAAATAGGGAATTGCCCATCTACAGTAGAGAAAAACATTACTACTTTGAAAATAATAGTTCTTAAGGCTTATCGTAAAAAACTTATTGAGGTAAATCCGTTTGAGGACTCCAAAATAAAAACATTTGAAAGTGATCGTATTTTCTTAGAACCTAACGAGTTCAGTATATTGTTAGACTTTTACAGGAGAGGGTTATTTGAACCTAAAATTAGAAAAACACTAAAGCCATTTCTATTTTGTTGTTTTACGGGGCTTCGAGTTTCGGACGTGAAAAGAATAAAAAAAAGTGACATAGTAGGGAATACAATTGTGATAATGCCACAAAAAACAAAACGATTTATGAAAATAATAAAAGTACCGCTATGTAATTCTGCACTTGAATTTATCGATTTATCAATAAAGCAAACTTATTTGTTTTCAATGAATTGTGAGCAAAATATGAATAGACACTTAAAAGAAGTGGCAGACCTTTGCGGAATAGAAAAACAAATTACATTCCATAGTTCTAGGCATACGTTTGCTACAAATTATTTACGAACGACAAATGATTTATCCGGGCTACAAAAACTACTAGGGCATTCAAGCATAAAGCAAACACAAGTATATGCGCACATACTCGACACAGACACACAAGCAAATATTTTAAAACTTGATATTGATTACCAGCAACCGCAAATTGCAATATAGTCAAAACGCAAAAAGCCCCTACAACATTACATTGCAGGGGCTTTTTTTATGTTGGTATGATTATTTTAATTTGACTAGAACAAACAAGTAAATTAGTAACAGTACTATTCCAAAAGAACTAAATCGACCGATCCAAATAAAAATTGTATTGTACCATGGTTGTTTTTTCTCTACCTTTTCGATTTTATAGATCGTTTTGGTAATACTCAAAGTTTTGGTAATATTTAATCGTTCACGTATTCGGATCACCTGAGAGCTTATATTTCTATTACTTACTTTCTCTTTGTGCCAACGGTCAATACTTCCATCCGGTCGCATTACAATGCTGTCACGAATCAATACGCTATCTTTAGTCATTGTGATATAAATCGTAGATGTGTCTTTCACATGCTCAATGTCGCTATTGCTCGTTGTACTTAGTTGCTCCTTTGGTTTACATGATACCAATACGGAAACGATAACCAGGAATAAAATAAAATGCTTTCTCATGCTGTTTTCTTTTTAGTGAATTGGAGTAAGAAACTAAGTGCGAAGCCTGTAATTGCTACCACTTTTATAATTGTGTCCGGGATCATGGTTTGCCACTTATCCGGGAGCCCAGCATAATAAAGTGCCACGGTTGCAATTGCGGACAAAGTGACTTGTAAAAATTGCACTGTCTTACTCGTTTTCGACTTGAATCGTTTTTTTATTCGTTGCATCATTTTACACGTTGTTTGCAGTTTGGGGCTTTTTCGCAATGGTTAGTTTTGTATCTAGCTTCTAATTGCTCCACGCGATCACTAAGCGTTTTAATCACATTACTGTAGACTTTTTCGACCGTTTCCAAAGCCTTACTATTTGCGACTTTATTCTGAATTGGTAGAGCGACAGCCAACGTTATAAGACTTACTATAGCGGGGGTTAACCATTGTGATACTTCCATATTTTTAATTGATTTGATAAAATAGTTTTGCGGTTTCTACCGGATCAACACCGGCACCGAAAAAATTAATATTAGCTGGTACAACGGTTTCAATGCCCGCACCAAAGAAATTTATATTTACCGGGATAACGGTTTCCTCGCTTACGGTTATAAAACCTATTTCGGTATGCTCAATAAATTGAGGTATTGAAATAAAATCTATAGATAAATCGTTCGGCCTTTCCATTATTACACATGATAATTAAGATTGATTTCCACTTGCGCGAAATACACCGGTACATTTTGAAGTTTTACGTTTGCTTTTGTAGATAATTCAAATGTTTCGTAATCTGCATTAGTCACCGCCCACGCTCCATATTCATCTAAACTCTTATCTGTCACTATTGCAAAATCAGATAACAGATCATTGAATAGTACAGGTAAGTCTTTTTTTGCCCCGGCTGTATGGTACCACATTTGCACCTTATCGTTGAACATTGCAGAGAACCGCGGGAAAGCGGACGGAGTAACCGCATCATCGTACGGAATTACTTCGATGCTTTCTTGTGGTAATGTTGGTGCATCAGTAATATTGTAGGGCTGAAATTTACCAATAGAGAAACGACTAACTAAACCACTTTTCATTTGGCTTTGGAATCCGTCGAGTGTAAAGCCACGTTTAAAATGGAATACACTAGAACGCACCCGGTTACGTATTTGAACCGAATCAATAATAGATACACGAAACTTACCACTACCATCATAGATCAACATATCCGGGGGAGTAACTAAATCATCGCTTCCATCCTCGTTGACATTCATTACATCGCCAAATGTCAATACATCTGCATTTGCTTTATAGCAACCAACGTACGAAAGTTCGTCACTCATAATCAATGCCACATTGTCAGCATGTAAAAAAAGCGAATAGTCCACCGGGTTATCGCCCACATAGCGATTAAATATTTTTTTACTTCCCGGTACAGATGGTCTATCTTCTACAACCTTACACGTTTGACCGTTTGCATCAATGTAAAATATTGGGCTAGAAATGGCATTTGGAAACATAGACGAAAAATAATTTCTATCTTCACCCTCTGCAATATTAGGCGTATAAGCGTGCATTGCTGAAATAACATCTGCCAAATAATCACCCTCGGCATTTCCATATGTACCGTAATTAATTGGTACTTCTACACCATTCCACTTCCAAACCGTAGCTTTTCTAAACAGCACATTTTTAAATACTGGATAATTGTAAATATTTGACCTAGAAGTGAAATTATAAATATCTACGGATGTAGTTATTATCGAATTTAAAACTAATCTGTTTACATTAGAAGCTGCATAATTATTAAATCTTAATATTGTATTTTTATTAAAATTATATGCTGAATCACTTCCAAACCTTGTGATAGAAAGCGTATCAATAAAATTATAACGCACATCAAATGGGTTATAACCTGCCACCCCGCTTAACGTTCCATTAATAAAACACTTAGATACGACACAGCCAGCATCCGCCACTACACTCTTTGTCTTAAGGCCGAATATTGGGCAACTTTGATAAGAGCCGAGAGATAAACTACCAAGCAACGATGCACACTCTGAATCGGCAATAATCATAAGATTATTATAATTAATCGTAGATACATTTTCAATAAAATTGCCTAGAACAACAATAATCTTGTTACCTATGGATGATGCCTTTGCAATGGTAGCAAATGGAGCTGATCGAGTTCCGGCATTCACATCTGACCCCGACATTGAATTGACAAACACGGCATTTGCATTATTAATGACAGTGCCGGCAGGTATAATATTTGCACCATACACGGTATCACCCAAACTATATATTTTAAACATTCCCATATATCACAAATTTATTAAAGTTATAGTTTTGGTTTTCAGTGAAGTAAATAGCTTTTACAATAAGGCTGTCGAAATGCCATTCCGACGGACGACCGTATTCATCCCGTTTTGTGCAAGTATCTGCAAACGTTACATTCGGCTGTGCGTTTTCAGCAAACCATTTTTGGAATGGTTCGGACTGTTGAAGTAAATCAACGCCCGGAATAAACTGTATAGTTGAATCTATCATCATATCAAAGTCATTACAACGTTAGCACTTTCATAACCCGCCTTAATGGTAAGGTCATTTATTATCAATTCTACACCCAGTGGAATAATAACCCCCTGTAGGTTTGTTTTGTCGTAGTTATTTGCTCCGATTGATATTGATAAGTCAGAACAATTGGAAGCTACTTTTAAATCGCTTATTGTTCTGTCAACTTCGTAAGCTGGTAGAACTTGCGGAAACACATCGCCATTGCCTTGCTTGAATAAAGTTACGGTAATAGTACCATGACAGAACAAACCACGCTCATCAGATTGCAGATCGTTAGCCGGATCATCAGCAATGCGAACACCAAGCGGGGTTTCATTGCCATCACCCAAAAGGGTTGTATCGGTTAGTACGGTGGATAATGAACCACCGCCTACAGGGTCAATTATTATCATACTTCAGAGAAATAAGTTTTAATAATCATGATCTTATTTGATTTACCAACTTCATCGATAAATGTCACATTGATGTTTTCATCAATCTTTACATAGGGTTGGTTTTCGAATATCCACGAAGCACCCGGCACAAGCTCAATAACATCATGAATAACAACGCTAGTTTCACCAACATTTTTAATGATAATAGAACTAAACCCATCTTTCACGATCGGTTTGTTTTCCGTCTGCAATAGACGCTTTGTAGTGCCTGAGTATTTTATTTGTATCATGATTGTTTTTGTTTTCTGATATATTTTAAACCGTAGTAAATCAAACCGCTGGTAAGAAGTAAAGCACCCGCGCCAATACCTACGGTTTGGAAATTAATTTTTTTTTTATGGAATTGATAATCGAAATTATACTACTTGCATAATTTGGATCGGTAGCATACCCGGCTTTGGCAATTTCACGAATGTATTGCTCTGCGTTGTCCGCATATTTCAATGCAGCCTGATAGCGAGCGTTTGACGCAATAAACTTGCCGTAGTCCTCGAAACTTTCTACAGCACTATCATAAGCCCTAAACCACGCCTGCACCTTTGTACTTTTACCGTTAATTACTTCGTGTGTCCAAAGTAGTTGACGCTTACCCGTCCAGCTTGCTCCCGCCTTAATTCCGAAATACATGTTACCAACTACGGTTTTACCCCAGCCCGTTTCCTGTGCGCTCTGTGCCATTGCAGCCAAAGCGTTAACACCGTATTTCTTTTGGATCGCTAATGCAGCGTTATAGGTATTTTGCAAAAATTGTTCTGATGTCATACAACATGTTTTTTAATAGAGTTCATAACCGACAAACACAATTGATAATACCCGGCATCGGTTGTATATCCACCAGCGATAACCGCCTTTAGAAATAATGCAGGATTGTCGATATACTTGAATGCAGCCTTGTAGCGATCTGAATTTGCTAAAAGACTTGCATAGTCCGCGAATGCTTGTTCCGGGCTGTCATACGCCCTGTAGGTAATACTTTGCCCTTTGGCATTTTTAAGCACTTGTGTGCGACCTTTCCAATTGCTTCCCGCTGTCATTCCAAAGAAATTGTAAGATGGTGCATGTTGATTCCAACCGCTTTCTAATGCTGCCTGTGTAAGCGTAACCAATGCAGGTACACCCATTTTCGTAGCCACTTCGTTAGCGTGTGGGGTGTATCGCAACACAAATTCTTTTACACTTAATTTAATAGCCATTTTCTTGAAAATTTAATCTTTAGATAATTTGTAAATCAGTGCAGTAGCAGCCAACACCCACCACCAATTGGAGCTTAATTTGGTACTCGTACCCGTCCCGTTGGGGGTTGTTGTCGGTGTAGTTACCGGGCTAAGTGGTGTATCACTTGTCACGCTATCGGTGGTGTTAGTTGGCGTAGTGCCTTGCGAAGCGTCAGCCGTTGGCGTATCGCTTGTATTGGTATTTGTATTCGTGTTTGTGTTTGTGATCGGTTCAGCGTAAGGAATCGGCACAACATCGGTTGTATATTCCACAACCGGATCAGTCGCTACAGGGGGTAATATATTTGATGCTGTAGTTCCACCCGATGAACCGTATGTATAAAGCTGCAATTCATCATCTTTGATAACTTGCGTATCATCAACCGATAATTGACCAACTTTATAAAAAAGAGGTTTACCTAAAAGAGTAGTCCGGTTCATTGCGCTTTGTTTCTAGAGATTAAAAACTTATCTATTGCCCAAAAACCAATTAACCCGGCACCAATGTATTTAATGGTGTTCAGTAATGATTTACCGCTTGCAGCGTCGATTGCTTCCTGTGCTTTCTTTTGATTGGCTGCATTTTCGGCCATCAATTGTTTGTAGGTATCAGCCGGTAGATATTTCACCAACTGAGCGGTCAGATCAGAGCTTAACGAAAAATCTGCTTTACTTTCAGCATGTAGACTTTTGAAAATAGCCCACGTAGTTACAGCAGTGGAAGCGATAAGGATCACAGCCACAACGATAATGTAGATAACCGGTATAATTCCGATTTGCGGGGTTTCCATGAACGTAACAAGTGATTGATTGTACACGCTAAAGTTTGGCGATGCAGCTTCTTGTACATCTTGCACACTGTCACTTTCTTTTAGCTTCAAGTTACGAGCTACCAAACGCGCCTGTAAGTTGTACAAGTTTTGGCGAAAACCTACCGGCATAGCTACGCCAACCGATTGCGCCAACTCCAAGCCACGAGCACAAAGCAGATTGTTTTCAAGAATCCATTTATTATTATCAATTAATTCATTGATAATGTTTTGTGTTACTTGATATGACCCGTTACTTGAAGTAACCCTTTGCCATTGTGCCATATCGCTAGAAAAGATATAGCCGTATTGGTTATTGAAAATAATCTGATAACCGTATGATCCGTCGGAAAACTCAACACCTAAACCCGTCATCGTTGCAGTACTACCACCGTCAAACATGACTTTTACAGTACCATATTTACCGGAATCAAATTTTGTGGGTGCACCCAAACCAATCTCAACGCTATTGATCGCTTTGATCTTTACGTTAGCAAGGGCATCGAGTTTTAGATTAAATATTTCTTCGTACATAATTTCTTATTTTTTTAGCATCATACCCTTTACAGTTGGGTAATCTAATTGAATAAACCCAGTGTCAATTTTTTTGCCGTCGGCTGCAAAGTCCGCGATAAATTCCAAGACTTCTAAAAATTGAGGATCAGCACCGCCCCACTTAGCAATTGCCAACTCTATACGTGTAGACATTTCGTCTATTTCTTCATCAGTGACTTCGTGTTGTTGTTCAACAATACCATCAACAGGTATAGTGCGATCAGTACCAGCAATACCCATTTGTGCAGTTCCCGGAATCATTTTATTCATAATCATACCGATAATAGGTTCGGCACGCAAAAGGATTCTACTCACCGCGCTATCACTTTCTTTTAGTTCGGCTTTCGCTTCTTTCAATTGGGCTTTTAAATCTGCCAATTCGCGAGCTTGACGATCACGATCAATCGCATCCTCAATTTGCCTTTTTACCTCATCGGCCGTAATACCACTAACTACAGGTTGAACCCCTGCAACCGCTGGAGCTGATCCGCTAGCGGTGTTGTTTGCAAATTCCTCTGTAAACATTCCACGACCAGCCGTTTTATTGCTTTTGGCTTTGATTACGAAGCGACCACCGGTACACAATTGCATAACCTCACGAAAACGACGTTTACGGGCTTCGTAGGTTTCATCCTCTATTGAGTCGAAAACCTTTTTATTATCATCGTTAGTGGTGGAGACGGTAAACCATTCGTTTTGGTTGAAGTCCAACCACTTAATTACATCCTCTACATTCTGTATCATAATGCGTTTATTTTTAGCGGTTAGCGTCAATTACACAATTAAAAAATACGGTTTTCAAATCGTTAGCCGTAACGCCCACTGTGTCGATATACGACGTCTGAAAATCAAATGTGATATTCTGCAACCGTAAGCGGTTAACCGTTTTGGATTGGTCGAACAGGAACAAAGGAACTTGACGAAAAAATTCTTCAGACCCGGAGCGAAGCGTAATAAATTTGTTACGTGCGTAGGCTGCACTTATGCCATCGTTACCGTTTGGCGTTTTTGCCGGGAACGATAACAAAATGTTTTGGAATCTCTTTTTGTACAAGTCGATATTTTCCGCAAAATAGGTGCGTGATTTTGTCAACTTCAGTTCGAAAAAATTCATTTCGGTGCGATTGTTCTTTTGTGGAACTATACTCCAAGTTTTCTCATTATCAAACCAAAAAACAAAATACAGCGATTTACCAACTACATCACCGCTAACACATGCCGACACGTCAACCGTTGACCGTGGTAGATCAATAATTTTGTTTATAAACAAACGGTCATCGTAAGCAGTGAGAGCCGTAGCGGGCAATTGTTGGATCAATTCCGTTTGTGTATTTTTTTCGACGAAAGTAAGGAAAATAGATTTTTCAACATTGGCAGCAATGTTGGCTGATCCGTCAGGGCACAAAGTCAAATTTTCGTTTACACAAAAATCAATGTGCTTAATTCTTTTGCCCTCTAAAATATCAATGAAAGGGAATTTAATTTTTTTACTATTTCCGGTAATTGGAACTTGTACGCCAATGCAACCCGATACATGTTTGTTCATACTTTTAAAATTGAAATGTGATGTTTACGTTTTCGGAAAGTCCGCGATTACGGAAAAATGATTTTTCAGCGTCGATTTTAATGTTATCGAAACAGAATGATTTCAAGCCCCGGCACTGCAAAAAGCGGGTAGGAATGTTCTCAATTAGTCCCTTATCGGTAACTAAATGCAAATAGCCGTATGTTTCGGGGGATGCAACAATTTTTTTGATACACTTATTTTTAAGGGTATCGCCAAGCAAATCGACAAGCTTAATATCGTTTTCACCATTTACAGTTATAGGTAGAGAGATAGTGCCCGTTATTTCATCATTGAACGCTGAGAGCGGTTCAGTTTGAAAAAAGACGATAAGCACGATTTTAAACACCGCGTCGGAGTTCAACGCCTTAAAATTAAAGCTGGTATTGTTCCAATCAATTACGCGATCTATATCCCATTCGGTATGGGTGTCGGTAGGTTCAGAACCTAGAATGAAATTATTGCTATTGTATTCTTTTACAATAACATTGCCCTCAATGTCTTTAGCGTTCATTGAGATAGAGAGCGCACCAACATCTAAGAGAGTGGCCAAAGTTTCGGCCGTGGATGGAGTGGAGTATTCCACCGCGTTGGAAGCAAAAAGGTACATAGAGGAAATTTTCTTTCCACGTACAATTTCGGAATTAAAATATACTGTCCTTTCGGCAGCGTTGCATGTAAGAACCAAACATGCTGAGTTTTGTATAATTTGCATAATGTATGTGTGTATTGGTAGGGTAGTAGAGAGTAATAAAAAACGGCTCACTCATTTTTCAATATCTATTCAATATTGTTTTGTGAGCCGTTTTCGCATCACGAGCAGAATGTGAAATGCTTAGAACAAATCTTTATAAGGATTTGATTTACCAGCTTTTGTCACTTTCATGTTTTCAACTGCTCCACCCTCGTAGATGAATCCGTCAAAAATCAAAACTGCATACGCTTTGTATCCGGCAGGAACGCCAAAAGTCGCATCGTTTTTGAATGGGAAAGAAAGTTCGAAAGGTTGGTTTTTTGTTCCAGCTAAAACAATACCCTCTTCCAATTGAACCAACACGTTTTCAATGTTGAATGCAGGATATACACCGTTTGATACTACAGCATCATCAGACGCAGCAAGTACGGCAGATGGTTGAATTTCCGGTACAAACAAAAAGTCGTCGGTTGAAATACGGCTATAGTTCACGCTTGAACCTGTACGCATTTGCAATTTACCGTTGTAAATAGCGAAAGCGTTTGTGTTTTCAAAACCTTTTAAGCCAGCAGGCAAATGCAAACCAGCTTGTACAGGGTACGACAATAAAGGAGCTTGACCCGGTTCGCCATCTTTTTCAATTACCAATGCAAGTCCAAGAGCGGTTGTCACGAATAAATCGCCTTTTTCCAAAAGTAATTCAAGCGGATGCCCTACAGCCTTATCACGAGTAATGCCAAAAGACAATACATCTTTACCGGTTAGCAACTGAGCCACTGCACGCACCTTTGTGCGTTGTGGAGTAATACCTTGTTCACCGTAATACACTGCGCCTTGATCGAAGCGTTTACGACGCAAATCTAAATCTTTAGTTATATTTTTCATCTTTTAAAAATGTGAGGATTAAATAACGTTTGAGGGTTGCACCTCATTTGCTTTTTCGGTTTTCATTGCATTTTCAGGTTTCCAGTAATCCTGACCAATTACAGCGCGAAAGTCGTTCGCTGCACCAATACCATTGATACCAAGTTTTTCGGCTACTTTGTAGCTTTCAGATAAGCGATAAGCTCCGATAGCCAATGCAGCACCCGAAGCCGTTGCCACTACGTCGTTTTTTACCACTTCGGGCAATACCAACCCAAGAGCGATTAAACCGTAGTTTACCATGTCGGCATTAGCCGGCTTTCCTGTAGTTGTGTCTACAGCCCCCTCGATCATAGTCGATGCAACTTGTACAAGTGCACCAGTACCACCAACTACTAAAAGAGACTTAACAACGCCTTTCGCGTTGAATTTTTTCTTTGCCATTTTCTTGTTTTTTAGTTGGTTACTTTACTTTTTTTTCTTTGATCTTTTTCACTGATGCAATTACAGCTACTTTCTTTTTGCGAGCTGCAATAATAGGAGCATTGTCCTTATTTACTTGCTCACAGCGTTTTTTGTAGTTTTCCCACACTTCCAAACTTGCTGTAGCTTTTGGAGCTTTTGGGTGTTTTTTCAACTTTGTTGCCATGTTGTTTTTAATTAGAATTAATTATTTAAATGAAAAGAGTTTAATTTGTTTTTGTGACTAAAAATAGAACGATTGCCCCGGCTGCAACATAGCCCAATGTAGAACCCATTGAAGCGCTGGAACCGGTATAATCAGTTACTGAGTTAGCCCACCCGCCGGTGGTTGGATAAGTAACGTTGTCTTTTGGTCCCGAAGTAATACCCAATGAATTGAAAATTTTTACAATCCACTCTATCACACCGCTCACATCTTGCCAAAATGTTTTATCCGCTTTTACAACCGTACCGTTTGAATCGACTTTATTAAAAGCCACTTCGTTAAGGCTTGTGTAAGCTTTACCAGTCATTGGGTTATAGTTGGCAGTTGCCGAAATGGTACCCGTTGGCGTTGGTAAATAATTACCGTTAGCGTCGAACGTTGCACCGATAGCACTACCATATTTTAAATGATAAGCCGTACTATAAATGTGACTCAATACCGCCTCAGGTTCGGCACCGTATAACTCCCGGATACCTTGACGGGCTAGAGTAATCAATTCGTCAAAACTAGGCGTAAATGGAATTGCAGCTATTTGGCGTAAACGGGCAATTTGATTAGCCCGACGTGTCATAATTTCCTTATCCATTTTAGCCATTGGGCTGATAAATATGTATAAGTAATTATTTGCCCCTTTTTTAAAATCCGTTTCGAATGCCATTTTATTTTTTCTTTTTACTGAATAATGCTAATAATAAACCCACCCCTAAAATTGGTAAAGCATATTTTCCGAACGATGCCGTACTTGTTGCCGTGGTAGTGGTTGCCGGTGTAGTTCCCGGTGTTTGTACCGTTGGATCGGGTGTTATAATTACATCGGGCGTTTCGTCGAAAGCGTCGGTATGATCGATTATCAACCCGTGAAAATCTACACCCCATTCAGGGATAAATTGATCTACAATATCGAAATTGTATGTGTGTTCGTTAGCCAAACCCGTTCCGCGAACTTTCAAAAGAATTTCGTTATTAGAGTAGGTTTTGAAGTTGCCGGACTCTACCAGCTTCACCACAGCATCCAATGTATTAAGCGACGGATCGCGGAGCGAACACAAACGCACTATTGTAGTTTTTACCCTTGCAATAAAATAGGGTACCGTATAGCCCGAACGATTGGCGCATTGTTGGAGCGACCAAAGAGCGTGACTGCGTTTTTTCAATAATGCTTCGGTAAACTCAAACCGTCGTGCTATTTCCTCAGCAGGGTAAAGAGCGAACCAATAGATAAAGACACATTCCGAATCAAAGATTTTGTTTTGATCGGCAAGTGACATATCATTACTACCAATGTGTGCAGTTTTCATTTTGCAGCCCCTTTCTTCTTTGAACTTGCACGAGTCAATAAATATCCGGCTACCAATGCAAAAGGCAAAGCCAATGAACTAAGCGTAGAACCCAACCCGCTGGTAGAAGTACTCGTATTTGTTTTTGTTCCAAAATCGGTTGCAGGATCATACGACCCGGCTGTTATATTTGCGTCGGATGGTTTAGAAGTACCACCGCCAAAAATCAACTTAAACAAACCTACCAAGGCGGTAATAATGCTGATAACTGCTAACACCGTTGTGATAGGTTCACCAATAGCCCCCGTAATGGTTACACGCCCCTCTTTCAATGCTTTGATATATTTTTCAGGGGTTAAGCCTGTACGGGCTACAATACCACTTCGAATACTTAGCAGCATGGTAGCTTCGTTTTGATATGTATTAATATCACGCATCCATGCAAACGTATCTTTTTGCTTCAAAAGCTTATCCCGGACAATAGTCGGCATAGCGTTTATTTCGGCATTAGAAATGTACATGTAAATAAAATAGATACCGCTTTCTTTCATTTTGGCGATAAACTCCGCTTCACTCAATGCACCGATAACCGGAATCACAACGTTATCATTAATTACATTTGCGGTTAGATCAGCAAAGCGTTTTTGATCGTAAGTTTTGTATGCGTAGCCATTATGGTAATGCTCATCAATAATCAGAAATAAGTCCGATAGATTGGCGTAGCGCGCGTCTACGTCTGTAGTGGTAGCACTAAAACGACCCTCTGCAACCATACAGCAGATAATAAAAGCCATTTGCTTAAATGCGTCCGTATTGCCATCTACATGATTGTAGGCATGAAGCAATGAAGCCACAATATCCAATTCATTAAGATAGAAAGCGCGATCTTTGGCAGTGGTAGAAATATTCAACATCTCCATGTTGAAATCCATTAAGCCATACAGATAATGTTTACCGCGGGTAATAGTAGCTTCGTTTTCGTCGCCAATCCATACCTTGTAGCGATTAGAATCTACAACGGTGCCAGTGGTATGCTCCACTTGATTAATCCCGGATAAGCGATATATGTTAGTAGTTCCTTTCATATCAATTTTAGTAGTGTATGTAACCTCATCGTTGAACTGTTTGCGATTGCCATCGTACCCGGTTACGGGGTCTATGGTTATTTCACCACCATTGCCATCCGGCACAGCCACATAAACATGTGTTACATCTTTGGAATGGGTGAAGCCTACGAAACGAAAACAGTGCTCTATGTCCAAGCAACGCAAGCAAGATGCTGCGAAAATTGCCATACTCTTACAGTCGCCAAACTTATCGTATACAAGTCGTGCCGGTGTCTTTACCCATTGCACCCCCGGAGGGTCTTGTTTGTAGGCAACATGCGAAACTATATAGTCAAATATATTTTTGCATGTTGCCAGCCGGGTGTCCTGTTGTAGCTTGTGTGCAAGTTCGTCCACTTGCGAAAAGCTACGGTTATATTCGTCGACCACCAGCGATGCAATATCGCTGGTAGTTCCGTTTCGTTTTACTATTTTATCCTTATTATCAACTACCATTTACAGCCCATTTGTAAAGTCTTTCACCGTCCACACCACATCAAATGGCAATGTTTTATAATTTGCACTTAGCTTGCCCGTAACCTCCAAATTAGAGTTGAGTAGGTTATTTGCTAAAACTTGTTGCCAAAGCTCAGCGCCTATCATATTTGCGTCGATAGTTACGTTTACATTAAAATTTTGCTCAGAGTTACCCATCAGCAAAAAGGATTGTGTTTGGTAGAACTCAGCAATTTTTTTACCGTTCAGTAAAACATCCGCTTTGATCCATTGCATGTGCACCTTTGTGCTACTGCTATTTTTCAGCTTTACACCTATTATAGCATCTATCTTACTATCTCGGATGTTTGTAGGTATAAATGAACGAATAGACAGTTCTAGGTTAAGTACAGCCAATATTGTAGGGATATACCAAAAGCCCAAACCGGCACCAGCAAGAAGTAATATTTTAGTTATGGGTTTCATCAGCAAACGTTATTTTCTTAAGCGTTGCAAATATATGTGAGGTATAAAAAAGGATTGGGAATTTTGAACTGTTTCGGGAAAAGTGGGAAATGTGGGTATAAAAAAAGCCGTAACGGTATGCGTTACGGCTTGTGAGAGTAGGAGAGTAGAGAGATGTTTAAATATTTATCAACGTCTCAATTCAGGATGTTGTTTTAAAAAAGCACCAAATTGTTTTCTAGTCAAAATAAACCCTTTTGCAAACGTATTTCTGTCATCGTTTTCAGCAGCTTTTTTTGTAGAATACCATTTTACATCTACCATATCCGTAGAATCGATAGATATAAAACCATAATTGTTTTCTTTTTCCCATTGTTCTTTTGAAGAGTAAATTTTACCGGCCACAATTTTAATATTTAAAGTTGTTTTTATTTTATTTGAATTTCACAACGTCGGCTTTGCTTCCATCAATTATAATCGCTTCACCTGTTGGGTATTTTTTTTTAGCTTGTTTAATCATAAAATTGCGAACCTCAGAGTAACCCCCGGTTAATGAAATGGTCATTTTTACGGTTCCAAGATATTCATATTCCATAACCGGTTTAGCGTCGTGGAATACTCTGATACCTTGCAGCATTTCCACGTTAGCGGTTGATTTACTAACTGTGTAGGCTTCGACACCAGCACCGACCAAAGCGGTAAACGATACGCCTAAGAGTAGGCCGAAAAGAATCTTTTTCATAATGTATAATTTTTTTTTGCAAATATAGAACTATTTTCTTAAAATCCAAAATAAGTCTTAAATTCTTGCATGGTCAATACCTTTGGCCAATTCTTACCGAGCGCATCACGCGCTAAGTCTATACGCCTTTGCGCTGTTGATTTACTCCACTCCGGCACAATTGACTGTACCTTTTTAATAGTCACAATTTCTACAGTTACAACATCCGTGCCATTTTTCATGTAAAACTCATTTTGTGTGAAAGTCAAGTATATTTGACAAAGGTAAATATAATGTTTTAAATAACAATAGATTAAGGTAGATTAATTAATGTTTTTTTTCGTTGCATTTATCGTGTGATTATCGGTGCAATTTCGTGTAGTATATAGAGGCCTATAGAATGCCCGTTAGAGACAACGCATGCGTTGTCTGTACGTGGTATTTTTGGATATAAAACGCACCGGGGATCAAATAAAATAGTGACATAAAACATCGGTTTTCTATTTTCTTACTTTCCTGAGAGTAAAGAGAAATGCAATCAAAATTTTGTAATTTTGTAATTTTGTAATTTTAAGAATTTATCTTATTGATTTACAAATAGCTACGTGGGTTACAAAAATTTTACAAAAGTGGTTACAAACTTTGTAAGGAGTTGTAATGTGTGGAGAGATGCACAAAGGTGAATGAAGTGTGCAATTTGGTTACAAAGTCGTTTTATTTTTGTAATTGTTTGTAACTGTTTTTGTAACTTTTTTTGTAACTACGTAACTCTTTAATTACTAAGTTAGTATTTTACTTTTTCCTTATTAAGTTACAAGTTACAAAAATTTTATTGCATAATTAAAGGGGAAAGGGGGAAGTGAAAAAAGCGAACCAAAGAACCATATCCCCGGCGCGATCCGCTCGCGGTGTATCGTAAAAGGGGCGAAAGGGGCTTGTAGTTTGTAACGGAAATGAAAAAGCCCGCTACAGGGTGAGTGTAGCGGGCGTTGCTGCGTGGTAGTGTAATTCTATAATTAGTCTGCTAAGTCGTTTACAAATTGCTTAAGGCTTTGGCGATACTCTACCCGTTCCGTCTCTTCAATTTCTTTCAAATCAGAATAAAGGTCATGGTCGAAAAACTCGTCAATAGCCTGTTGACACATACTTTGTAGTTTACGTGGTTCAATTGCATCTAATTCGACCTGTCCGATACCGTCCCATTTTGCCGTACGACTATCACCATCTTTTACCGGGGCGTGTGGTAATTTCCATTCTATTACTTGATGCTCCATTAATGCGTATCGTTTCACTTCGATACTTTCGCACCCTAAGCGTTTTATGTTTTCTTCTATGCTTCGGGGGATGTCTTCACCGGATGGATCGTAATCGCCAAAGTAAAGTATGATCGGTTTCTTTCCTCTCATTTCGGCTTCTATAAATCGGTTAGTAGCATCGTTCAGAAACGTAAGGGACGGATAGCCTTTGCAAGCTCCTAGGGTAACATCATTCTCAGAACACACAGACCCAAAAACGCCCTGTAGGGCTTTCTTTTCTATAAATACTTCGGGGTAGTAGTCTTGATTTTCCCAACGGTTTTTGTGGTAGGACATCATCCACGCTCTAACTTGATGTTTGCCATTAGAAATTTCATTCTCTAAAATTGTTTCCTCGTATTGGGTTACTCCAATCATCGCCCGGTCATGGTCTGAAAAAGTATCAAAGTCGACCAAACCAGCCCAACGGGCTTCAATCATTGCATTTACTACGCGCTTGTAGTGACTGATTGTATTTGTCATTCCGATAGAAACTAGCTGGTAGTGTAGCCCTCTGAGCGTTAGAACTCCTTTTTCGTATCGTTCAATAATCTCTAATGAATTGTCAGTGATCCATCTCTTTGTAAATAAATCTTTTGCCATATTGTTTTTAGTGTTTAAATGTTATCTTCGTTTTCTGATATTTGTACGTTTATGCGATCGCTTAGGGAAAAACATTTTAGAGTTTTCGAAAATTGGATAAATCGGTTCAAATGAATGCCTACATGTATAAGGATATGTCGATGTTTGGAGCAATAAATCAGTACTAGTCTTATGAATTTCCCAGCCGTCTAATTCCCACAAATCATCTGTTCTATCAGTCCAAAAATCAATATGATAACCGTTAGCATCGCGGTGTTCCATTTTATAATCATTTTCATCGTAAATGTGATCTTCTTTCATGTAGATATATTCATCATCAGAAAAAAGGTAATGCCGGACTTTGTGCCCTTGTTTCATTGCTTCAATTGCTTCTGTCTTATTCATATTTCTAATTATTACTTATTGTTAGTTGTCTATCGGGTAAACCCGTTTTGTTTAAGTCTATTGGGTTGCCTATTGCATCGTTGGTGCGTACATAGATCATTTCGGTAGTTTTACCGCTTACGTTTCGCGTTATGCGTTTCGGCTGGTTACATAGCTCTTTGGGGTTTAGTTCAAATACCCAATCAGCATTTTTGCAAAAGGCTTTCATCGCTTTAGTGAATGCCTGTGTAGTCCAGTTCTTTACTTTGCTATCGTTCACAAAGTCGGTAAATGCTTGTTCGCGCGATAGCTCTATGTTTATGTTTGTGCCGTCGTGACTGAAATACACATCCGCCCAGCTTCGGAACTGATTACCCATAGTAGCAATGTTTTGGCGTTCTTGCACTTTTTTCATTGGGGGCTGTATTTTCACATTGTTGGCACATGTAGACAAATAGAATTGCTGACACTCCACTAGAAAATTAATATCCTCATTCCAAAAATCCTCACTGTATTTGGCGTTGCAAATGTCATAGCCAAAATCGGAACGGATCGCCCGGCTTTCTCTGTACCCGTTGTCCTCAGTGGCTTCGTGGTAATAGTCCGAGAAAACCACATACAACAACCGTCGAGCGGTGGAGCTACTACCGGAACGCGGTGGAAAGTTGGACGTAAAAACCAGCTTCGGGCTATCCTCAGGGCTTAGCGGTTCGCTCTTTACGTGTTTGCCGTTTATGTCCAAACCGCCCGTTATCTTGTCATAAAAGAAATCGAAATCTATGTACTGATCGGCATCATCCACAAGTATAAAATGTGTGTTGCGCGTTACGTTTTCAAAAATATGGGGGTTTTCGGTTAGCTTCTTGTTTCGACCGCCCAGCGTTACAGTGGTGACAAACTTTTGCAAAAATCGCATCATAAACGATTTACCCGAACCGCCCGAACTTACACCATCCTCACTCACTTTGTCCTCCATTACCCACAGCGTCCACGACTTTGATTCAGCTTTATAGCGGTGCATTATATAGCCAATGGCAAAGATTTTAGCAATAAGGTTTTGTTGCTGTTCCTCTATTTGTTCATAGCTCAGGCGTTGGCCGTCGATAGTGAACTTATTGGCAAGCGCGTAGGCCTCATCTTTCTCTTTGTCGCCCGTTTCCATTTCTTCGAGTTCCTCGCGCCAGTACATACGGCTGGAGTTGATAAGGTAGCGGAAATAGTGCGATTTAATATCGAGAATGTCGATCATGTATTCGTCGTTGTTTTCGCTTTGCGTGATCTTAAAGGACGGGGCAAGGCGTTTGAAACGATGCTTTGAAATGGCAGTGTCCCACACGTAGCGACCACTTTCGGCAGGGCGATGTTCTTTTATACCGTCGGGCGTAATCTCGAGCGTTTTGTTGGCAAAAAACATGTACTGTTTATTGTCCTCGAAGTTCTTAAAATCCAACTCAATAACGTTCAAGTCTTCCATAGTTACAGTTTTGGTACGTGTGCTATTCAATACCAAATTTAACACGGTTATATCTGCGACATTTTCACGGACAAAGCGGACAATGTAAGCGCGTATATCTTTGCTTGTTACTTCGCGCACTGTAGAGCCAACCACTTGTACAAGGGTTTCCTTTTTTGTGTTCGGGTCTTGAATTTTACCGAACCCGGCATCGCTCAGAAAATTGAGCAAATAAGCGGTGTTGATCTCTAACGATTTGCCGTTCTTAGTTTCTACCCATTGCCAAAAGCGGTACGGCATTGCAATTTTTAGCAGGTTTTCGAAGTCGGAGCGGAGCGATCGCAATTCTAAGAAGTCCCGTAAATCCTTGCGGGGTTTCCCACGCATATCTTTAAACGTGGAGAGCCACATCGGTAGTTTTACGGTGTGTATGTCCAAATGCTTCATTCCTAGCTCCACGCCCTTGCGAAGTCCCGTAACATCAATGTCGGGTATGTTGTAGACCTTTTCGGCATACTTGCAAATTTCTTTGTACGCCCAAATGTCGATTGTTGCACTTTCGGAGTTGAGCCAAAGCGGACAAAAACCAAATGATTTGGTATTGATCGCATCACGTTCGCCCGAACAAATTACTACAGCGTCGAGCTTTTGTTCTTTGTACGCCTTGTTTTCGTTGGCTTTGTTGCTTTCAAAAATGCGACGTTCGGTTTCGTTTAATTCGCTCCACGTTTTACGTAGTTCGTCAAGTCCGTTTATATAGTCTTTTGGCTTAGCACCTTTATAGAAAAAGCGATATGCTTTGTCGGTGTTTAGAGGTTGGTAGACTTTTACAAAATGCTCTTTGTCGGTAGGGCAAATGCGTGCGAAAATAGGGTAGTGCTCGTTACTCGAAACGGTGGTAGTTTCCAATACCTTTTTGTCATTAAGCTTTGTAAGGCTGTACCATGCAAGCGACTTGTAGCCCAGCGCGTCAACGTGCCGTTGCTCCACCTTTGCGCCCAGCACTTCGAGTTCAGCGGGGGTGAATGCTTCTTTCGCTTCATAGTCGAAATGTCCAGCTGGTTCGCTTTCGGTAGCCGGGCGTTGTTTAAAGTCCGGTTTATTGATCGTAGCATTCAGCGTATTGCCTACACCGTACCGATCAGCCAACGTGCAAACGCATTCGGCAAAGTTCAAACCCTCTTCACGCATCATTACATCGATAGGGCTTTTAGCGTGAGCGTCATCGCCAAAGTCTGTGATTTTCCAAATGTTACCAAACTGTTTAATGTAGGTACTTGCGGTTTTTTCGCCCCTTAAGCAGAACGGTTTTTTAGAGTCTACAGCGTCCTTTGCTTGTGGGTAATAATAAAGAATTATGTCTAACCCGTTTCGGGTTGCTGCGTAAATATCTTCTAGTTTAATCATCTGTTTATTTCAGTGACAAGGTCTATAACTTGTGAGTGTGTAAGTGGTAATTGCTTCGAGGTAGAACCCTGTTTAAGTTCAAATACATAGTGATTGATACGCTCGAACAGATACGTTATTTCTATGCCTGTATAGTGGTATGTGTGGCCACGTGTGAGGGCTTTTGGGTTGTTCATGGTCAGAATGGTTCACCAAGTTTCAAAACATAATATTGTTTATCCGGGTCAGCTCCCCACTCTTGTTTTCCATATCCAATTTCAAGACCTAAACAGTGACACATAAACTTATCGCGATCATGTCCATATCCGTGTACAAATTCAATAATTACATTTTCGGGGCGATAAAAACGCCCTTTTATTTTTATTGATAATATACCGTTAATTGCTTTTGAGTTTCCGAAAACCCTATCCCAAAACGGTTTTATTTCTCTATATTCCTCTTTTTTAATACATTGGTCTATCATATCAAACCATTCACGTTTAAGCACTAAAGTGAGGTATCCGGTTGTTTCTTGCTTTGCCATAGTATTTTAAATAAAGTAACCATTATCGCCATCGTCCCGCTTTTCGGGTAGGCACGGGAAAGGCCAAAAATCATCGTCGGTGCCTATCTCGTTGCACAAATTCATTAGCGCACAACTGTTACATTTTTCCTCTGTGTCATCTACTGAGTCGGGCACAAAGTCGTATAGCTCCACGGTGTCAATAACAACCGTGTTTTGGTCGGGTGAAATATTAATGTTTGACATGATCGTATTTTTTTGTTTTAGTCACGTAAAAAGAAACTTCAAATTTTATAATATTTTCGTCTCCATTTAATACAGAATTACCATTGCGTTCATAGTAGAAAATCCAAATCTTATAATTGAATATTCTTATTTTATATTTTTGCATAATATTCAATGATTTGTTGGTTATAGTAAACAATTAAAAGGCTGATAATAAAAAGAATGCTAAGTGCTGTAAATACAGCTAATTGGCGATAGTAGCGTTTCATATTACTTGAAGTCAATAAAATAGGTTTCGAACTCGTGTTTAATTCCGTCGGTTACTGCTTTAAGGTTATAATCTTTACTGAGAGCAAAGAAGTAAGAGCCGGTTGTTTTCGTATCAATTGATACGCTTTTAAGTCCTGCAACGCCCGGAATGGCTTCTAATCGTTTGGTAAATGCAATATGATCTATGACATTGAAATTAGTTTTCATGTTCAAAAATCTAAGTCCAATTAAGTGTCTGATCTGATAAACGATACTTGTACCAATTGGGGTTTTAAGTTCGGTGAGTGGGGTTTGTAGTGCCATGTTATTCGATTATTATTGTTTCAAGTTCATCTATAATGTTTAGTTTTTCTTTTATTTTTCTCTCTAAACAGTCGAGTACTTGAGTAACTGTATGACCCCATGCAAACAAATATTCTTCATCATCCTTTTTCTGAGTAAAACGCACAGAATAGTCTTGCTCAATTTCCGATTTACCATGATCTTTTTCAAAGGACACATAAACACCTAATTTGCTTTCAGTATCCACATTGATCCCGTACTTAGTAAATAGGCTTTCGGAATCTTTATATAATTGCAATAATGTTACTTTTTTCATTTTTTGGAGTAATAGTGTGAGTGGAATAACTTGTCATCATAACCTTGTTTTACTAATTCTTTGCGCTTAGCTCCCAGTTCGGAAAATGGTTTATTTTCCAGTACAATAAGATTACCGTACTTTAATGTGCCAGTTTTAGGTTTCGGTTGTGTTCCCATCGTCGTCGAGTTTAAAAACATTGGTACCGTTGTACTCCTGTGACAATTGATTGATAATTGTGCGCTCTAAAATTGGCACTCTCGTAATTCCGCTTTTCCAATTCCGGAAAATGTGATCCTGCGATTTGCATCGTTCAATGATTAGTCGCTTTATAGTTCTGACATCTCCCGCCGGGATAGCGTCCATCCATACACGCAACTCATTTACTTCTCTTTTCACTTCGTTTGTTTCCATTTTTTTAATGTATTATTTATTGGTTTAATTATTGTTTTGTCTAAATTCGTTACATTTGTATAAAAATAGACAGTGCAAAGTAAAGTATAATTTACTTATGTGCAAAGTATATTTTACCTACTGAGTGTAATTTATAATCAATTATAAATAATTAAAACACTACAATTATGAATTACAACGAATTGAAAGAGATTGCAGACGCAAAAAAAATTGAGATTAAAGAACTTGCAAGCGCACTAGAAATGACACCGAACGGCTTTCGTGAGAGTATTAAAAACGAAACTATCCAGCTTCGTAAGCTACGCACCTTGTGCGATCTATTGAGAATTAACCCGTCCATGTTTTTCGACCTACCACGTGGCGTATACGTCAATAACGTGCACGCACAAGTAGGCGACAATAACCAAATGGCAATTGATAACCGTGATCGCGAAATTGAAAGTTTACGGGAACAGTTAGAGGATAAGAAAGTAATTATAAAAATGCTTCAGAACCAAATAGAGGGTGCAAGTAATCTAAGCATTGCAGCATCACCAAGACACCCGTATAAAAATAAAGGAGAATGAAAGAGTCTGAAAAAATCGCATTGGCCGTATTGGTCGCTATCTGCTTTGTAGTTGTTAGCGGGTTCGCTTTCTTTGAACACGAACGAAACAACGAACTAGAGAAAAAACAAATCCGGGATAAGGCTTACTTAGATGGGTATTTGAAAGGCAAAGCGGATGGAGCGCAACAGGTAATTGACTTGCAACACGAAGCAAATAAATAATCAAACCGCCAAAAACCGCCAAAATTGCATTTTTCAGACACGATATAAATCATTATAAATCAACTAATTATTATAAACATGGGGTTGTTCTGGTGGTACCACGCAAGAAACGCTAATAATCTTTAATAGAGATTATTAGCGTTTTTCTTTTATGGTTTTGTCCCGCAAAATGAATTCAGAATGCATTTTGATGTGCCCGTTTACCAAATACAGTCAGGAAAATAATTTTGATATCCCACCAGAAGTCCCAATTTTCAAGGTAATACATATCATATTCCACACGTTTTTCCATCTTCCACAACTCATCCGTTTCACCCCTATAGCCATTTACTTGTGCCCAACCGGTAATTCCGGGCTTCACATAATGGCGCACCCGATAATAATCAATTAATTCAGAGTATTGGTCGGTATGCTTCAGCATGTGTGGACGTGGTCCTACCACCGACATTTGACCCATAAACACATTAAAGAATTGGGGAAATTCATCCAAATTGGATTTACGTAGAAAACGACCTATCGCTGTCACACGACTATCACCCTTCGTGGCTTGTTTCTCGTCAGCATCTTTGCAGATACACATACTTCTAAACTTCATAC
>Ga0302271_10001342_pt1 | contig 23773 bp, 19 predicted proteins | sample III_Bog_N1_1_FD_198767 | JGI IMG/M metagenome (GOLD analysis project Ga0302271, IMG submission 198767) | Peat permafrost microbial communities from Stordalen Mire near Abisko, Sweden - III_Bog_N1_1 | ecosystem: Environmental > Terrestrial > Soil > Wetlands > Peat | place: Sweden: Abisko... | reverse complement strand
AACAACTCTTTATGTTATCTTGCTTTTTCAATATTTTATACCTTTTTTTCAATTCATCAAACGTAATATCTCAATTAAATTAGTGTTCCCTCTTTCATCTGTTTCTCATTCTTATTTGCGGGTTGAATATTGCATAACCAATGAAACACAAATCTCAGGTATTTTCTTTTATGAAGGTTTGTTGATTCAACTAAACTTTTCCATAATTTTCAACAATTTTGACTGTTTAATAGTATTATTTTTTTGATATCTTAACCTCAACCAATAATGGTCAATAAAGTGAAAGACATTTGTTTTAGTTTTGCTTGGAAACTTATCTGCAAGTTAATTTAGTTACTTAATATTTACCTTCATATTTTTATTCTAAAACAATTAATAAAAATCATTGTGAAAAAATATCAAAACAATTTTAAATTTAAAACCATTATGGTACACAAAATATCTTTGAGAATTCCCCCCCGAAAAAAAGATGGAGCTGAATGAGTTGCACTCATATGTTATTTTTCTTGAATTATTGCTGATGTTTTGATAAGGAGGGTAAAATACAGCTTTCTCTCGAGAGAGGCGAATTAGAGCAGGGTGGATTTAAAACGCTAGCTGGGAAGACAAAACAATTCCCGAAATATATTATTCATACACAGGAAAAATCAAACATAGTAAATGGTAAGTTAGATTAAGATAAGATTGCTTTTACGTAGATTGCTAACCTCATTTTTGTTCTTGGTGGCTTCTTCATTCAGGGTAAACAACCAGGTGCAGGTCAAAAGAAGACAAAGGAGGCTATTGCCAAAGCCGCTCAATCCAAGAAGGGAGGCAAGAAGGTACAAAAAAGAAGATTCATTTAATGATTTTTCAAAAAAAAAATGCAGGGACAAAGATTCTTCATAGATTTTATTGCTTGCTTTCGATGCCATTCAAAAGATGGAATATCCTCACTATATTTGTATTAATATCTTTATTTTTCGATGACAAACAGAAATGGACCAAGGGTAAGGCTAAAGATAAAGTTGAGAACGCCGTCTTCCTCGAGAGAAAGGCTATGGACTCCATCGTCAATAACCCCTCCAAGGTTGGAAAGGTCCTCACCGTCTCCACTTTTGTTGAAAAGAACAAAGTCAATGGGTAAACAAATACAATATAATTTGGATATTATTAGTGTTTTTTGATCGATTGTTTGGGCTGTTTTATGCCCTCCATCTTTCATTGTTCCCACATAACGTCATGGTTGTCAAATAAAACTTTTGGCGAAAAGAAGTTAAATAAATAAAGAATTAGTTAACTCAAGATTAAGATGCAGATTAATGGTTTAGCAATTTTGGAAGACAATAAGCAAAAAAATAAATAAGAAAATCTAAGCACAGCTAAAAACACAACATATTTTCGACGCTTAAGCCATCAAACAACCCATAGTTTAGAGATTACAATAATCCAAGAAGCCCCATCCCAAATTTTCTAATATTTTTATCTTTTATTTTCTCCAAAATATTTCATCAATTTCTAATCTTTTTATTTACAAAAATAACACCATAGCTCCCTCGCTAGAAGCCTCATGAGAATCATGGCTGAGAAGAAACTCGTCTAGAAGGTCTCCAAGAATGGCAACCAATGGGTTTACTCCGTCGTTGGTGGTGTCAAGGAAGACAAACCTGCTCCAACTGCCAAGGCTGCAGCTAAGGAAAAGGCAGCTGCTACTAAGGCTCCCAAGGAGAAGGCTGCCGCTGAATGATTCAATTGAATAAGAGTTTCTTAAACAGAAAGATTAATTTAGAAATTGTCCCTAAACAATGGTCAAAGGTGTCTCTGAAAAATAAATTTCTGTATTTTAATTGTCTTGTCAACACTTAAATATTTAAATTCTCCCCAACCATCGATTCAATACTCTCAATCATTCATTATTTCTGCATAAGATTTGTTCTAATTTTCCTTCTGCATTTCCTTAAATTTAGCCCTTGTTAATTTTGCGAAAAATCGCTAAAGATCCAATTTGAGATGCTTTCTTTTGGATGTTTTTGTTGTTATTATTTCAAGTTGTTGATGGGATTTATTTACCAAATTGACTACAAGCGCTCTCTATTGCTAATTAATGTGTGTTTGCATAACAAAACAACAAATATTTAGATATCAACCATGAAAAAGCACAATCTTCTGTTATTTCTCATTCTCAACTAAAAAAATCAATAAAAAACAAAGATCATTCCCCATTTCATCACCCATACAGCATGTTTCCTTCCTAAGCTCCAAACAATACCTGCCTACTTTTCTCCCCCTGTTTCATTTCCTTGATTTCCTTCTTGATGGCGAAAGCACAATCGTCTTGACTCCCTTTCTGTTTCTTGAAATTCCCGCAATAGTTTTCTTCCGGGTGAACATTTTCCCGAGAATCACTGGGTAGTTAAATGAAGGAAAGTATTTCTCATAGATCCTCATTCTATCAAAATCAAGCAGATATATGTCTACATTTGGTAACCCTTAATTCCCTTAGCCTATCACAGGTACTCCACCAATCGAAACCGATGAATTCGCATGACTCGATGGTTTGAAAGATATCTACAATTCCGACATTTTTCTGTTCGATTTCACTTTACTCTACAGTGATCGTTATTGGACAAACGATTTAGAGCCTCTAATCGGAGGGAAGAATGAATCACCTCGCTCTCTCCTGAAGCTCAGCGTCCTAGCAGATTATTAATTCACCGCTGTGTTCAGTTAAGTTAAATTATCCTGCTAGGGAGACGCCGTAGTTGTTGGAACTTGCTGTTATTACTGCAGAAGGATGTTGTCTTGTGTTGGAAATTATTTTTTCGAGAAGAAGCTGATTTTTTATATCGTTGATGTGAGATTCTACGATTAAAAGCTGTCCCTGCCTTAGCCAGAAGACAACTGATTCACGGGGATAGTTGAAATTGCACTTGGTTGAAGCTACGTCAAAGTGAGATTCCCATTATTAGAGGAATACGTTGATGTTTAAATAACATTGCTATCACCTGGTTATTGCAGTTATTCCCCACTATTCCCTAAATGATTGTGGTCTTCATCTTGAATAGCCTAGAGCTGTGACCATTATTGCTATTAACTGTTAGTCTATTGCATGGATGTCTGCTAAAACGATTATTATTGCTTCTTTTGCATGACTTACGATGATTGCTATTGCTGGTATGTTGAATTCTGTTACGACTACAGTTGCTGCTAGAATTGCACTTTCAATCGTTCAGTTCCATTTATATCCTCATCATACTCATCATCATCTTCCTCATCATCTTCATCAAACTCCCCGTCATTCATCCTTCCTTTCTCTTCGATCATGGTCTCATCGTAATCCTCATAAATATTGTATTCTTCCATTTCACCTTCGTTTTCTTAACAATTCTCGAGAATCCTAACCGTCGGCACTTTATCAAAGAAGTATTTATCCGATCGGTTATTGAATTCAGGCATGTTATCTCGGATATCGGGCATGATCAGCTACACTAGTGAGACTCTATACAGTCTTAATTTCTACCTTGTAATCTCTTACATCGCTCTTGTTCGATAGGAAAATTTCTTTCGAACATATTCTGATCGCTTACTTGGTTCCCCACTGTTCTAGCAGCGTGCAATAATGTTCTATACAGATGCGTTGAAGTTGATCAACGGACAATATATGAATTAATGATCATATTTCAAGCAAGACGGGCATTTTGTATCGAGGGTGTGATTGTTGAAGATGATATCATCTTTTAATTCCGAATACCTCTCGAAATCTTTTTAGAATTTCACCATGATATTCTTGAAATCTGCCATGTCAAAGTACACAAGTGTGCAGGTTTAATCTTTTTAGCACTTCGCACTGGTAGATCTCTCTCCGTCGATGAAGGAACTACGCATTCCGATTTCATCGCCATGCTTCTGAACTGTTGCTATCGTCGTAATCGCAAATTGATTCTCGATTACAATATCGATAGCTCCACTGGCTAGGAAATACACAGCGCTACCACGTTCTCCACGGTAAAAGAGATACTCATTCGGTGCGATATTCTTCTCTTTCATGCACAACGCTAATGCACGCAGACACTTTTCACTGAAATTCAATCGCATGATTTTATTCTCGAAGAGATATTTCCCGAAGTATTTCTGGTAGATCTCACTCACTAGAGTCTAAGGGATATCCTAAAAGAGAGTTTAAGCATCAGAATCCTTTTTCTTCTTGTATTGGAAGGCGTACTCCAAGTAATTCAAGACCTAAAGGTAAATATTAATAAAAGGGGAAGTTATGTTATGAATTGAACACAAATCAGAGAACAAAATGATAATTTTAATCTAAATACTTTGAGCTTTGAGAGACTATCAATGTTTCGTGTGTCCATGTATACTGTGATTTCTTGCTTTCTCTTTTAAAACTACTCTATTTTCTGTCGCTGCTGCATGTAAAGTTCGCCAATCGTATTTACAACATACCCAAATATTCCCGAAGAAAGCAATGTCATAAATATCACATAGATCCTCTCCGTGTTGTTGACTGGTGTGACATCGCCATATCCAATCGTCATCATCGTAATAAACGAAAAGTAAATACTAATGATATACCGATTCTACCAAGTTTCATCTTGAACTCCCTTCGCTGCAAGCCAATTATCAGTTGATCCATTTTCAATTTCGACATGTGCAACATAATGGAATGCGCATCCTGCAATCTACGCCATGAGTGTCATCTTCAGCACGAGATTAGTCAGAGTAAACGCGATGGGGTACTTTCGAATCATTTAGAAGTGATTATCAGCTCGTTTGACTATTTTGTTAATGTCGAAGAATTTTAAGAAAGCGACGAATTAAAACTATCCAAGTTAAATCGTGATGAAGACGAGAATATCGATGGCTAACTGGGTCTTAATGAAATGACTAATAATCGAGTTCTTACTGGTAATCATGATGCCTTACGCGTAATAGGATTTGTTCAGTGTGATTAGGAAATTCAGTAGAAATACGGCGAATACAAACTGCTCGAACCAGAAAAATTACACTTAAAAACTCAGTTAGATTGGGACTATGTAGAGATAGCTTAAGAGAACTAGCCCGTAGAATATATCACAGAGAATGGAAAACCTAGATTCAGGGTTAAGAGGGTTGATTCCAGATATCCAGGTCTCTAAGGTTGTCCAAAGAAGCATACAGGATTTAGAGTGGTTCAAGCCCCAACATGTTGGGTTGCTAGTCAGGTCGTTATCGCCAAGAGGATTGAAGGAACCATTGCTGTTTAGAATTTAGGTATTACTAGCTGACGAAGCGGGATCTCCTATGATATCCAAATGTTTCTTCTAGAGCCGTAGATAATTGTATTTTTACGAAAACTAGCTTATTTTTGCAATGAATCTTCTGGTGAGTCTTGAGATTTTCATCTTGGTCACGAAATTACTCAGCGCATTTGGAATGCCGGCTGCCACAGAAGGCCCTGAGAACATAAGGTTATCCTTTTCCGTTCCACTTAATCGCATTGATCCACGCAGCGTCAGATCCTTAGGCCGCCCAGAGTAGCTTGTCATATTATTGTAGTTTGCAAGTCTCGTCGTGGATCTCAGCAGCTTCATTGGGCTACCATCGTTGTCTTCATAATAGTGGCTACGAGAAATAGCAGGAGATTCTTCGAGTCTCTAAGGGGAATGCCTATTCGAATCATCTAATTATTTGGAGTCTTCTGCTCCTTGTTCACTTCCGATTTAATAACTGCTGGTGCTTCCTCGCATGAGTTAGATTTATTACATTTGTGGATTCTTTGGTGATTCCCTTTTTGGTGATCCCATTGTGTGGAAAATCGGATGCTATTATAGGATGCTAGAGTCGATCTCTTGCTTTTTTAAGGTTGTTTCGTTTGAAGGGGAGATGCTTGTGATATGCGCATTGCTGTTGTTGTTGCTGTTGGGAACCTAATCTTAATGCAGTTAGTTTTTATGGAGATTCACACTGTGCAGCTTAGTTGTTTCAAATAAATGAATTTCCTCAATGGATTTATTTTACAGAAGACTTCGATTTGCACTGAGTTTTCTTTGCTGCGAGGACGACGATTATGTTGGATCAGGGATATGATCAGAATCATCTTTAATGCGCTTTGACATCGAACGGATATCTTCATTGATATTGAATAGCCGCTAACGTTAACGAGCACCCTAGCTGTATTTCCATGTCGATGAGCCATCAAGAGCTACTCCAAGCTCAGAAGAGCGACTTAAATAAATGAAATACTTGTTATTTTTTAACTTAAAAAATGATCCTTCCCATAGCAATATGAATTCCCCCCTCCCCTCCCTTATTTATCTATTTATTTGTATTCTTACTGATCGGAGTGCTGCTAATCAGCTTTTATGTTCCGCATCGTTGTCTTTTGTGAGTATTGTTGCTGTTTCCAATATTTTCAAGTTAGTTAAAAAAAGCTACGTTCTCTTTTTCCCCTATTTAGATTAAGCAATTTATAATCTAAAAAGATTCAAAGAAATCAAATTATATATATTATATTTTGTGGTGCTTTATTCTTCTTCTCTCATCGTCTAATCTATCACAAGCTTCAAAGTGAATAAACACTAATGATTGTACTACTTTGCTTCTTTCTTGAATGCGAAGTAACGTTCCCCAAACCATTCAAAACAAGAAACTTAAAATATTAATAATTTTGCTAGAAATGTTACACCAATAATAAAATAATTGGGAGAGAGAATAATAGAGAGAATGTGTATAATTGATAGTTCATTTAGATTGAATTACATCATAATTAATATAAAAACTTATTTATAATTTTGACTGTTCTATCTATCAAAATATTTCTTCCCTTTCCACTCACCTTTTTTCGAATTCAGTTCATTTCTTGGCTGTAGTCTTTGTGACTCTTTAAGGTGGTTTTTTAGCACCTCCAGCAGCCGTCGTAGTTGTTTTAGCACCAGTTGTCTTGCCCGCAGTTGCTGTTGTCTTTTCTCCTTCAACTTTCGCTACAACTTTTCTCGGCGCAGATAGCCTATCAAGTGCTGCTTTGTTCGCTTTAAGTTTCTTCTTTTTCTCTGATTCTTCATCATGTTTTTTCTCTTCTGCTTGTTAATCTTCTTCACTTGGTAGATTCACCTGATTCTCGTTATTTTCTTCAGTGTGCAATGTCTCATAGTTTTCTTCTGTATTTAGATATTATTGATGTTCTTCGCCTTGATTTTCTTCACTGTTCAAGGTAGTAGCTTTGTGCTCTTCCTCCTCAGCGTTATCTTAAGCTTATTGCTCCTTTTATTCTGCATTTTCTTCAGGTTATTCTTATTGTTATTATTCTTAGGTTTCTTCTTCTTATTCTTCTTCTTCTTCTTCTTCTTTCTTTTCAGGATTGCTTTCTGTTTTTTCTTCATTTTCTTCATTTTATTAAACCTTATCATTGTTGTTATGCTCTTCTCCTCCTTTACTGTCTTTTTCTTCAGTTTCTTCAATATCATTTTGCTTATTATCTGATTATTCTGCCAATAGCTATTCAGACTGATTCTCAGTTATTTCATTCTTTTATTCAGATTCCACTTACTCATTCTGCTATTCTTCACTCTTTTGTTTTACTTCATCTTATTCACTTGGTTTTTCATCTGTTTCTTGATTATTCTCCTCAACGATATTTTTCTCATCTTACTCTTCTTTTTCTTACTTTTTCTCTAGTTTTTCCTATTCTTATGTTTCTTCTACTTTTTCCTATTCCTCCTAAATATCAGCTTTCAGTTCCTATTCTTGCTTGTTATCATCATCTCCTTTTCCTTCAGAAACCAATTCATTCTTTTCTTCTCCCTTATCTTCACCTTATTCCTCAGTTATTTTCTCTTTTTCTTCAACACTCTCCTAATTCTATTCTTCAACGTCTTCTTTATTCCCATCTTCAACCAATTTCTCCTGTTTATCTTCAGCAGCAATCTAATCTTTTATTTCTTCATGATGCAACACTGTTTATTCTTCTTCTTCTTTATCCTGCTTACTCTCTTTCTCTGTTAATTATTCTGCTTCATTTTCTTCTTTCTCTCCTTCTACCTTCTTATCTGTTTCTTCTTCCTGTATTTGTTGTTGCTCTCCTTCTTATTCGTTCTTAGTTTATCCTTCTGATTCTTTGACTCCTTCTTCTTATTCAACAATCTAAGTATTTTCTTCTTGCTGTTTTTGTTCAACTCCTACGATTTCTTATTCTTTCTCCTCAATTCCTTCCTTTTATTATTCCTCCTACTCAACTTATTCAGTAACTTCTTATTCATCTGTAGGCTTATTTTCCACTTCAAGAGATCCTTATCCATCTTCTTTTACTTCTTCCTTTTGTTTTTCTTACTCTTGCAATTAATTGTCAGCTTCAATATTCTCTTATTGCTTATCCTAATCAGAAACATCTTTATCTTCTGATACTTTCTCTTGAGTTTGTTGTTCTTCAGAAGCACACTCAGTCTTATTTGCATCTACTTGTTGTTTTTGAGTTATTTCTTCCTCAACCACTTGAACAACCTCTTCTTCTACTTTACTCTCCCCTTCTTATCCTTCTTCTTAAGACTATTAATTATTTTCCTTTTCTTTTTCTTCTTTTGTCTCTCCTTGTACAGTTATAATTTCCTCTTGATTCTCAACATTCTCAAGTTCCTTATTCTCAACCTACTCAAGAAGTGGTTGCTCATCTAACTGTGAAATACCAGTAACATCTGCAGCTATCGTAGTAGATGTTGTATTTGTTTCAATACTCGTTGCTGCTGTTTATTATTATTCAATTTCCTTGGAGTCTTCCTAAACTTCTTGAGATTTCTAGGTATTTTCATCTGTATTCAGCTTGTCTTATGCCTTTCCCAGAGAATTCAAATCCTTAGGAATATCCGCTTATTATTATTCTGCTAATTATGGATCTTCCTCCTTCTAAGGAGATGGCATCTTCATCTGTTGCTTTTTCGGAGATTACCGAATATGCACCTGTTGCTACTGCTGCTGGTGCTACTATTACAACAACAACTACTTTTATTACTCCTACTATTACAGCTTCTGCTTTTTTTCCTCCTGCTCCTTTTATTACTTGAGTTGCTATTACTATTGCTATTGGAGCAACAACATTTATGCTTGTTTTTGCTACGAAACATACTCTTGCTACTACTCATGCGAATGTCCTTGATTATGATATCCATAGTCATTGAAAATGCTATCTTCTTCATGAACTTATTGCTATTTGTTATTCTTGGAATTACTTTAAGCCTTAGCTTCTTCTTCTTACTCTACAAATCCATCTTAAGGCTCTTCTTCCTCTTCCTCTTCATATCCTTCTTCTTCATCCTCTTCTTCATACTCATCTTCCTCTTCGCCTTCATCATCTTCTCCTTCACCCTCTTCTCCTTCTTCCTCTTCTTCCTCTTCTTACTTCAACTATCCTCTTTACTAGATTTACTTTTACTGTTACTACTGAGCAATTTGCTACTACTCTTTGATACTCTCTAAAAATACCAACAAAAAACCATAAATTCACCCTTTCTGGTTTCTGAAATGTCCATTGTGTTACCTTATTTGCTTTACAGCATCATTTAGACATCTTCTCTTCCAAGCAAGTCCTTCAATCCTTCCATGTAAGCTACACATAAACAAAACAAAACAAACATCAATTCCAGACATCCCACATAATCACTATCATCTTCTTCTAGCTTTTAAATATTTTATTATCTCCTCCTTACTCATGAATCTGTCATCGGCAATAGCAGAGTAGTATTCAATCGCCTTTTGATATTATTCTGTAAGATTATTGATATCCTTCAACGATAATCTATTTTCCAATCTAGAGTTGAGAATCGCTATGTTATTTTCAATCTAGCTGATATTCGTTGACTTGTACGCTTAGAGAGTTACTTCATCCTCTGGGATGTCAGCTTTCTTAGGAATCTGCTTCTTCAGATCTAATCGGTTAACATGCGCTTGAATAGCTTCGATGAATTTGTTACTGTCCTTCATCTACACTGTCATCACGCTATCCTCCGTTTTGTCCTTTTTTACAAGAAGAATGCAAAGCACATTGAACGAAATAGAAATGCCCTTTTGCAAAATATATTTTTTGTTTACTTCTTCAATTTGCACAGTGAAACTTAGAGAGAGCAGAGCAATATTTTCTCGTTCTTGCAGCTTCTTGAGTAGCTTCAACTCGTAGAGGTAGAATTGTCTCTCCAATTATACAATATTATCCTTTGCGTTCAGAATCCCAAAACTTAGGAACTACGATTCAGTTATCACCAGATATCTATGACAAAAAAGAAAATCCATAATTGCAACAAAAAACAATCTTAAAGTAAGCCAAACTTTAAAATAAATAACTCAAAAAAGATCCTAAAAAGTGTCTACCTGCTGACTGGCTTATTCACTTAGACATGCTCTTGACAAGAAAATACATACACGTTTTGAAGATTCAAAAACTACTCCAGATCATACTCATCACCAACTTGAAAGCTGCCAACATGAATTAAGTACACGTTGTCTTTTTGTTTCTTGGCGACTTAAACTAGGAACTAAGGTATCTGCTAGACGATTTTAGATAGCAGAATAGAAGGAGCCCATGTTGCATTGATAATATCAGGTGTAAGATTCCTGCCGTCTGAGAAGGAAGGCTGTGATATCTTCAGAGAAAATATTCCCAAAAAAAAAACAGCAAAAAAGCAATTAATTTTATGCATGTTTCTCAAAATGATCGCATTTAATAAGATTTTAGATTGTTCTTTCAAAATTGTATAAAGGCTTGTTTGAAATACGGGTGTCTTGCAGATGACTTTCGGATGCGTGAACGGAAACTTTGTGTCGAGGAGAACTTCAAAGAGAATAGGACTTTTGTATTTCTGCAGCGGAGTGAGACTTGGATGGTTAGTTAATTCAGGCTCCAATTAGACCTGGTTTTGAAAAAAGAAAGAAGCAGTTTTGAAATAGTTTGAGAGATGAAAATGGTGCTGAAATTCAGATAAAATATGTGTAGTAATCACGAATTAAAACTAAAATTGTTACGATGATTTTGAATCCTAATCCATATTGTGTCAGCTGAATTTTGAATATCTTTTTGTCAAGATTGTTCAAGGAGTCGATTTCTATTATGATAAAAAACAACAACAGCATAATGAAAAATTAAAGTAGCTGATAAAAGGAGAATTCATGCTAAGACTGGAATATTTACTCTAAATAACCCTATTCCTTATTGAGTTATGTAGATTTATATTTCTTACCTTTTAAGACTCGCTTTGCTTATGTTTCTGTGGTGTATATTTCCGACACGAAGTTTTTTATCTGCTGTGCGCTCATTTTTTCTTTTCCTTTTGATTTCTTTTTTTTTTCTTCAATTGTCTATTAGTTGATATTATTTCAAATAACTATTTCCTTTTGTGTATTTATCATTATTTATGTAATTCATGCTAAATCTCCCATTATTAGGGATACAGATAAGAAAGGTAGCAACTTTATTCAAAAAAGATTTAATCGTAGTTTTTTAGTATTTTTAGATTTTGTTTGTTTTATGTTGGATGGGAAATTGAAAAGAATTTAGTACAACAATTCATTGGGTGATTCGCAGACATACGTAGAAAGATACAGTATTAGCTACACAGAAAGAGAAAGAGAGAGAATGAATGATATTTCATTTTGTGTGTGAGAAGTTTTTTTCGAAATAATAATGCCAATAATGTGGGTAAAATAAGAACAAAATCCAAGGGGCTTAAATAAAGGGAAAGTTAAAAATATGAGCAGCAGAAACTCGTAATTGAAGAATGATAACCCCCTCCCCTGCGGGTCGAAATTATTAATTAAGAAAGAATAAAAAGAATAGCAAGAATCATGCAGGTACAGGTACGCGGCCTCACAGGCGAGACAAAGATCTATGATCTTAGCTAAGACAGCAATGTCAGCGAATTGAAGAGTGCTATTGCATCTGAAATGTCATTGGAATTTGGCATGATGAACTTAGTCAGCAATGGTATGATGACTGTCGATACCGAGAAGGTCATCAACGATGTGACTTATTTCCTCTCCCTCAAGATGGAAGGTGGTAAGAAAAAGAAGAAGAAAAGATCTTACACATCTAAGAAGAAAACCACCCACAAGCACGTCGCCATCAAGCTCGGAGCCATCAACTACTACAAGGTTGACTCCAACGGCAAGGTCACTTACAGCTAAAAGAGCTGCCCTAAGTGTGGACCTGGTATTTTCATGGCCAAGCACTACGACAGACATTACTGTGGAAAATGCCACCTTACCTTGAAGATTGACGCTGAAACCGCCAAGAAGAACCTCGAGGAGCTCAAGAAGAGACAAGAAGCTAAGAAGAGCGGTGGTGCAGCTGCTGCCGAAGCTGCTGGTGGAAAGAAAGACGCCAAGAAGGGCAAGAAGGGTAAAAAATGAGCTAAGCGATAGGCAACAATGTAGCAAAGCGAACAAAATAGCGAGAGGAATAATAAAATGCAATAGTGTTCCTTTTGTATTCTATATGTCCTATTGTCTTTAGTGCTTTATCACAGAAGCATTTATTTAAATAGCAATTCATCCCACTAATCCATTTGATACCTTTCTAATTTCTTCAACTTTTTTGATGTCAAAAATTGACATACATTTTCAATTTTCTAATTCAAAATGTTGTAGCTAATTTCGAAAAGAGTATCTAAATAGAAGCGTAATCTTTCCAGTGATAGATAATCCATCCATGGGCAATCAGACTTTTGAGAAGATTTTTAGAGTAAATGTCAATCAAAAATGAATAAATAACTCCATTTTGAGAAATTTCTAATTCGGTTAACTTTAGCAATAAAAACCAAGAAAAATCATCGATGAAGAGTAAATAGAATAAAGCGAAGAAATTGAAGTGCAATTAGAGCACGCACGCAAATAGACCAACTTCACTCGTACTTTCAACTCAAAAACTAACACAATTTATTAATTTTCTTTACCAATGAATGTTAGTTCTCACTTGTTATTTCTCTATGTGTTTCTTTTTCGTTCTCCTTTTTATGAAACTCTTTTGCTACTCCTTCACAAGAAATAATCTGGTGTTTTCTTGGCAACATGTGCTTCTCCTCGTCTTGGTGCAGGATCGAATTGAAGATACGTGATATTCATCTTTTCATCTACTTCAATAATAGCAGCTTGGTTCCCGCATCGATAGCAGTAATTCGGTGCAGAGAACAACGTCAGCACTTTCTTGTCATGCGTTTGCTAGTATCCTTCCATGACGAGTTGATGCGCACGATATATGTACTAAATCTCATTTAATCTCAAGAACTTCTCCGACATGTCCGCTCCAAAAGCGAATCCTGCACCTCTAGGGCTTCTATTGAAACCAGGCTCATCATCAGGGTCACTCCAAAGCAAGTCGCACATTGCACCTTGAATTAAAAAGAGATAAAATCATAAATTTTGAAAAATATTAGTTGCTAAAAAGATAAAGGAGGATAAATCTTGAAAATGTATCGTGTATGTTGTGCAGTTTTCTTTCTCTAATAGTTGTTGTTGTCTGTTTTGTCGTTACCTTCATGTGGTATCTCACAGACTCTGTCGATCTATCTGATTTCATCTAAAGTTTGAATACTCGGAGACAGCCCACCATGCAGCCCGAAGATGGAATTCTCAACAACCGCAGTCAGAGGCAGATAATCAAATAAATCTGTGAAATACTTCCACACATTTGCATTGCCATATTTTCTCAAACACTCATCGTAAAACCCATACACCTACGTGATTTATCTACTCTCATGGTTCCCTCTCAGCAATGTAATCCTCTCTTTATACCTAACTTTCAGTGCTATCAGTAAACTCACACATTCTACTGAGAAATACCCTCTATCAACATAATCCCCAAGGAAAAGGTAATTTGTGTCCGGCACTTTCCCACCGATCTTGAAAAGTTCCATAAGATCATAGAATTACCCATGGATATCTCCGCAGATAGTCACGGGTGATTTCACTGGCTGCACGTTCGATTCATGCTGCAGTATTTCCTGTGCTTTTTCACATAGGAACTTGATTTCATTCTCGGATAGTTGTTTTCCTTCATAGAGTGTTTCGATTTGTTAATCGAGATTATTCGCCTCACTTGCGTTGAGTTTGGTGTTGGTACTCATATTGATTTAAGCGAAAAAATGCTTTGATTGGTGTTACAAATTAGTTTTGAAAAAAATAATGATAATAATCAAGTTTATTGTTTGTTTTTTCAAAAAATTACTTCGTTTCAATTGAGAGAGAGAGAGAAGAACACAATACTTGGTAAAATAAACAAAGATCTTAGTATTTGATTAATGCTAAATCATTGATGACACACTCTATTATCTCTTTAAAAAAATAAGAAAAGTGAATGCTATTTATCAATATAAATTCACATATGAATAAACTTCTTAAATCCTTTTCGAAAGTAAATAAAATTTCAAAGATTGTTTTAATCTTTCAGATAAAAGTATTGATTTTTTGAAAGAATCACATTAAAGTTTTCGATCATTGAAGGCATGTTTTGGATTCCTCAAATGCATTTCTGATTTAATTCAACTGTTAATCGATTATGGTTTTTATCTTCTCAATTTTCATGATTCAAAAAACTAAGATTGGAGGGGTCAAACTTCTTAATCGTTTCTGTTAAAACTAGAGCTTTTATGGTTAGATCCTCTTCAAGTTTATGCATAGAAGGGTAGTCTTTATTCGTGTTGCTGCTGTTTGCGGTTGGGATGATGAGATTACTGTTATTGTTGTTGTTACTCTTCGCCAATTATGCCTAGAAATCAGGACGGCTGAGTATTGAAGCACTGAACTAATTAGATGCGGTGGGGTTGAATTGACTTGCAGACACACTGAATTAATTAGGATTATTGTTGTTGTTGTTGAGTGAAGCACTTCCTAGACTCGCAATGTAGTTCTTGTCAATGCCGAAAAGTGATTGATTCGAAGTGAAGAGATTTGAATTCAGTCGATTGAATCCTTGCATAGATGCTACGTTTCCTTAAGAAGTCGCTGCTGCAGCTGAGTGGTTGGCATCGATTAGCTTATCGAGGTTGTTTGATGCTCCATTAAGGGATAAGTTACCCGCATTGTTGAGATTCATAAACAGTTGCTGATTATCAAATATAGAAGCTTCTAATTATTTGGAAGCATCGAAATGACTATCCAGTAAAGGGAATCCCTCATACGCACTCTTACCTAGCTGCTAGGATTACGGCTCAAACCGAGAAGACAAAAAATCAGCTGCTATTGTTGAACTAAATGGATAAGTTGAATTCTACTGAGATTGTTGTTGTTGTTGTTGTTGTTGTTGCTGTGATTGCTACTGATTCTGAGTTTATTGCTGCTAAACTGCAGAATTGCTGTTATTGTTGTTGGAGTTACTATTCTAAATGGGAACTTGTTATCTAAAGCTAAATTAGTTCTACAGCTGCTGTTGTTACTGTTAAGTTGGAGTATTTGCTGCATTAGAAGCTGTGCTTTTCTATTGGAGCAGCATGTTCAAGCTGGCATCCATGGGATTGTTCATATTTAGAAGGTTGTTTGAATTGCCAACAAGATCACTAGTGCCATTATGGAGATTACTACTACTGTTGAAGTTATTGGTACTGTTGTTCCCACTAGCATCGATGATATTTTTACTGCTGCTGTTGATTGCTGTAGTAGTATTTTGTTATTATGTCTATTACTATTACTACTTCTGCTGCTATTCTACTTTTTTCATGTAGAGTGAGCTAAGATACGTCATTGGCAATGATGTTGAAGCATTATTTGTATTATTTCCACTTTTATTATTATTATTCGTTCCATTTTATTAATTATTAGCTTTACTACCTGTGATATTTCTATTATTCCCTTGATCTCTCTTCGTGACAGGCACATCATGTGTCTTTTCAGAATTATTATACGGTGGAGATATCTAGATAATGTTATCCACAAGTTAGTTATAGTCTTCGTGGATTTTCTTGTTCGAATCAGAAGACTTCGCAGACAGACTGTAGAAGACCTTGTTGAGGATCTTCGGGTTGATTTTGAGAGAAGTTGTTGCAAATTTCTTCGACCAATACGGAAAGATCATGGAGAATTCGGGCACGATGGTTTAAATATGCGCTTCGTACATTTCCATGTCGACCATGTCGTTGAGGTAGTATTTCACTGCATACGCATTCAGGATTAAGTACAAGAGTAGCTGAAGGTATTCAAGTTAATCTTGGAGTTCGTTGCTGTTTAAGAAGTCTTTGACTCGAGGCGCATAGTCTTTGATTTTATCGTCATCGATTCTGGTTGGGCAGAAAAAATCAACAACAAAAAGAAATTCAGAATAAAGAAAAATAGAAGAAGAAAAGGGATGTGGAAATGTGTGTGTGCGCATTTAGCATTGCTATGTAATGTTTCTTGCTGCTATTTTTTACTTCCAGTTGTTTTCTCGGAGGATATACGCGAAGAATACGATTTCAAGCTCATTGAAGATAAACTTCTTGGCGATTGATCGTAGCATCTTGAAGAGAGGGTATTTCGAAGCAATTCGAGTTGCATGCGCCTCCGAAGCGATCCGCTTAAGGAATTGGTTAGCTTGTAACGTGAAACCTTCGGAGGAATATTTGAAATTACTGGATTCATACTCTTTCAATAGAGTTTAGACTTTTTTTTCCTATTCTGCGTTTTTCTCATCGTTGCTTAAATAATCCTTTGTGTTTATGGTAGTTTTACTGCGTTATTGAGGAGGCATATTTTGATTCATGTTCATGAGTTAATTATTCTCATTAGTGTTGTTAAATTAATGCTGCAAAACTTGATCTTGAAGTTGCTGCTACTGGTGCTACTGCTACTGATGCTACTGCTACTGATGCTATTATTACAACAGCTACTACTGTTACTATTAAACATGCTCGCTGAAGGGTTAATTATTATTCATTTGATCATACGTGCGTTTTCCATTGTTTGTTGGGATGCTTCCTTGCTGCAGCTGCTGTTGCTACTGCATCATAGGACCATCTGTTTTGACGACTTAAAACGGCTTTTTTTGGATATTTGGGATCATATTATTGAGGTAGCTGTTATTGTTTGGGTTGTTCTGGTTGTTAGCTGCAGTCGAGTTTCCGAAGTTGCCTAGTTGGGCTGGGTTGTTCATTTAAAGAAATACCTGAGCTCACCTTATATATTCCGATGCGTTTCCTTGGTTTTTATTCGATTTAATTATTAACTTCGATTTTATTCCCGTCCTTTTCTGACCTTCTTCGATTAGCTCAAATAAGACACTATTTTTGTTTTTTTTTTGCTTACCCGGCTTGATATCTCCGTTCCTCTAATAAGAACTCCCCCCCCCCCTCCCCCCTCCCCACCCTCTCTCTATTCATTTTCTTCTGTGGTATCTCCATATTTTTCATTAATTTATTATCTACCATCATTTTAGATAACAATAATAATCCGTATTTTTAAACAATTCCCTTCATAACTGTTTCCATCTCTTTTGCAATCTAAATAATAAATCATAGAATGCCATGGCAAAATCATTAAATTCATAATATTTTCTGAAATAAAATAACCAAAACTCAGCGGTGCTAATTGAAATGCAAATTCAGTTTATTTTTTAAAGTTATTTTTTGAGCAAGTTTCCCATGGAACAACAACAGAAACTATTTTTGGAAGTTCACACAGAACACCGCTAATTCTCGCATATTAATCAATCCGTCAATATTGATAATAAGTTTATGTCTCCCAATCTAAGATAACATCAGATAAATCATTATTTAATTAATAATCCCTCAAAAAACAACCGAAAGACTCTCCCACAAATCATTATTATCCTCTTAATTCTAAAAAACAAAAGGACATATATTCTTCGTTGTTACTGGAGAAGTTTGAGTGTGCATGTTTGTCTAAGATTGCTAACTTCATTTCTTCCATCTTAGTAGCCTTTCAAGAAGACAACTCTTTCTTCTACTCTAAACTATGTGTGTGCGTGTGTGTAATCCTTTTGTTACATTCGAAGAAACTCTTTTCTTTATTTCTTTTATAAGTCCTTTTATTATTATTGATATAAAACTCATTAAGTCTCCTTTTTATCAAGGGGAAAAACCTTCTAAGGCGAGGGGGGTGCTTAGATTAATTAATTCAATATGATAAAGATAATTTGTTGAAATTAAACTTTTGTTTTAATCAAATACCACACCTCCAACTTTCATCGTTTCAGCTACTTGGCTCCAATACAAAACTCTCCGCTCCATGCACGCTTCAAAGTTTCTCCTGTCAATACTACTTTCAATCTCAGCTGCTATTTCCTAAGAAATTGGCTAGATTGCCTACTTCGATAAGAAATGTCCCGAAGGCTGGGTGGAATTCATTTACAGCTCAGGCCGTGTTATTGTTAGCTAAGGATCTGGCATTGACTCCCTTGGAAACACAAGAAATTTCACATTAGGAGGGATAGGAGGAGAGTATTCTCATGTCATGAACATCACCGAAATGGCCGCTCATTAGCATAAGACAGGTTTATAGGCTTGGGGCAATACATATGGAGGAGGAATCTTTACAGAGCCAAACGGAGTACTAAAGGGGACTAGACCAAATTATAATGACACGAACACTAGCACTGTTGGAGGAGGAGCACCCTTTAACATTATGTAGCCATATTTAGTGCTAGTCGCTTGTAAATGCTTGGAAAATGTTGCATAATCTGATCTCTTGAAATAAATCTCAAGTCTCTAGGAGTAATTCAAGAGAATTCAGTCAGATGTGTAAGATGAAAAATTAGACATTTTGAAGATGAAGGATGACATGAAGGAGGATAAGTGCTCTCATTAGTCTGATTTAGACAAAGTTTAAGCTAGTTTAAACAGCGATCAGGCACCATACAATGCGACTTCAGTAATTTCCCTGGTCCTGGTGTGTATTAGCCTGGGAGCTTTTGTGTCTTACAAATTCTGGATATGCATGGCTAACAACGTAGGAATGCAAAGTTCATATTCTGAGCCATCTGGGAATGCGAACTCAAAATAGAAGCAATAAAAATCAATAATGACTGTGGAAATCAAAGTCTGATGTGAACTTGGAATTCAAAAAAATAATTCCTGATTGATTCTCACGTTTCTCAAGTTTAATTAATTGAGTTTATATCATTTGAGTTATTTTGATTTCATCATAAGAAGCAGTAATAAAACCATCCATGTGCTTTATTATTACATAAAGAATAACAGCAATTATAACAATATTTTTGATAGGAATAATTTAAAAAAAAGGAAAAGAATACTAAGATAATGGGGGGGTAGATATTTCCCATTCAGCTAATCATTAAATTGTGCTCTGAATTTATTTGCTGTCAAAGAAACAAGCTGCAGATTAAAAAGGGAAATAATTCCTAAGAATTTTGAAAAAGAAAAAATAAACTAATAAGTTGTTAATTATTATTATTGTCATTCGTGTTGTTGAATTATTGCTGCAAGACCTACCCTTAGAGTTGCTACTGCTGATACTGGTGGTGGTGCTATTATTACAACAATTACTACTGTTGCTACTAAACATGCTCGCAGAAGAGTTACCTATTAATCATTTGATCATATATGCGTTTTCCATTAATTGTTGGGATGCTTCCTTGCTGCTGCTGTTGTTACTGCATCATAGACCCATCTGTTTTGACGACTTAAAATGGTTTCTTATTGATATTTGGAATCATATTATTGAGGTAGCTGTTATTATTATGATTGCAAGCTGCATTCTAGTTCCCGAATTGCCTAGTTGGGCTGGATTGTTCATTTAAAGAAATACCTGAGCTCGCCTTATATATTCCGATGCGTTTCCTTGGTTTTTATTCGATTTAATTATAATCTTCGATTTTATTCCCGTCCTTTTCTGACCTTCTTCGCTTGACTCAAATCAGACACTATTTTTGTTTTTCTCCCCCTCCCCCCTTCTTGGCTTACCCGCCTTGATATCTCCATTACCTCACATAAGAACCCCTCCACCCTCTCACTTTTCATATTCTTCTTCTTCTTCTGATGTATTTCCATAATTCCCATCAATTTTATCCTTTTTGCTAACAATCAAAATCCTTATTATTTCTCTTCTTAACTTTATTCATATCTTTTGCAGTCTAAATACTAAGTGAGTATGCCATGGAAAAATGGCAAGGGCATAAATTCATAATTTTCGAAATACCATACCGACATATCAGCGATTTACATTGAAATGCACATTCAGTTTATTTTAAAGTCTTGTTGTTTTTGAGCTAGTTTCACATAGATCAATCACATAAACTAATGGAAATTTAAATCAGAAGACCCTCCTGAATTATCACATATCAAATAATTCGTCAAAATTATTGATTAGTTTGCGTCTTCCAATCAAACAAACATCAACTGAATAATTACTTAATTAATCAAAAAGCAGAAACAGCGGGAAGTCTCACTCAAATCAATAGGTTCCTCTTAATCCTGAAAAACAAAAGGACATTTCTTCTTCGTTGTTGCTTGTTGTTGCTTGAGTAGCTTGGGTGTACCGTTTGTCTATGGTTGCTGGGTTCATTTCTTCCATCTTGCTGCTTTTCAAGAAGACAACTTCTTCTTCTACTCTATTGTGTGTGTGTGCGCGCATACATATTATTATATTTTAAGACTATTTCTTTGTTTCTTTAATCAATCATTTTTACTGTTGATTTAAATCAAATTAAGTCTCTTTTTTTATCAGGAGAACAATCTTAAGAGGTGAGGAGTGCATAAATCAATTTATTCAATATGATAAAGATAATTTATTGAATAACACTAAGAATTGAAATATTTTTAAAATCCTCCCCTTCCCTTATTTTAAGCATTTTCCTACCAACTCAAACTTTCGTTCTTCAGCTACTAGTTTCAAATAATAAAAAACTCTCGGCTCCATGCAAGTTTCAAAGCTTCTCCTGCCAATACTACTTTCAATCTCAATCGTTATTTCCTCACACATTGGCTAGATAGCCTACTTCGATGATAAATGTCCAGATGGCTGGGAGGAATTCAAAGATAGCTCAGGCCGTGTCATTGTTAGCTAAGGATCTGTCATTGACTCCCTTGGAAAGACAAGAAATTTCATTTTAAAAGAGCTAGGAGGAGAGTTTTCTCATGCCCTGAATATCTCCGAAATGGCTGCCCATCAGCATAAAACAGGTGTAGCTGCTTGGGACAATACATATGGAGGAGGTACCTATATCGAACGTAATGGAGCAACATAGGGAACTAGAGCATTTTATTTAGACACGAACACTAGCAAGGTTGGAGAAGGAACACCCTTTAACATCATGTAGCCATACATAGTGCTCGTTGCTTGCAAATGTTTGGAAAAAGCTGATCAAAATAAATAAATCTTAAGTCTTTAAGAGTAAATTGCTAATCTTCAGAAAATGCTGTATGATATGTAAGGAAATTAAATAGAGATTTTAAAGAATTAGCTTGACATAAAGAAAGATTAGGTCTCTCAATAGTCTGCACTGAACGATGTTTCGACGAATTTATACATCTAATACAGTGGACAGACATCATACAATGTGTCATCTGTGTTTTCCCTTGTCATGGTGTCTTCTAGTCTGTTAGCTCTTTTGTCTTTCAAAATATGGCAATTCATCGTATAGAAGAGGAGAAGACTAAGTTCATTTTCTAAGCCACCTAGAAATGTGAATGAATAATAGCAGCAATCAGATTAAATAGTTAAACTGGGTATCAATATCTGATTTGAATCGGAAATTCGATTTAATAAAATCATCCTTCATATAGAAAAATAATTCCTTGCATGTTCAACTTTCTCAAGTTTAATTAATAGAGTTTATCATTTCAAGTTATTTTGTGATTTCATCATAAGATGCAGTGATGGACTATCTATATGATTAAGTATTACACAAAGGATATCAGCGATAACAACAATATTTTTGATAGGAATATTTTAAAAAAGAAAAAAAGGAAAAACCAAGATAAAGAGGTAGATATTTCCCAGTCACAGCTAATCATTTAATTGCGCTCTGAATTTGTTTGCTGTCAAAGAAACAAGCTGCAGAATAAAAAGGGAAATAATTCCTAAGAATTTTGAAAAAGAAATAATAAACTAATAAGTTGTTGATTGTTATTATTCTTATTTTAGGGGAAATCATGTACAACCAGCGATCAAATCTCATCGACTCAGATGCGCTTGCATTCTCGCAATAGCCTCCGTTTCACGCGCATCCTCAGCAATATCATAACTTACCTCCTTAGCAACATAGGTAGTAGCAGTAATCTGAATCATATTACAATTCAGATGGAGTTGTAATCCATCATACACATGAAAGCCCAAATAAACTAGTCTATCAGCTTCATGTTGGTAAGGAAGCTAAAAAATAATTCTGCTTTGATTTATCTGCAATTCCTTTTTAGATGACCAGGACATTGTAGAAGATGATCCCCTGAGCTGTGTGCTTGTTTCTAGAAGAAAAGACAATACTAATATTAATCAGCATTAAATTGGAGGCGTCTTTGTTGGAAACTACAACGCAGCTCTTTCTCCTGCAATGCTTCAGACACACAACATCAGGGCGGTACTTACTGTGTCAAAGGAAACTCCGATTTCATACCAGCCAAGTCTAGTCCCTTTTCATCTCTGTAAGCAACCATATGAAACACTCATAATACAAATCCAGCGAACAACATAAATATTAATTCAAAAAATATCCAAATTATTCATAGAATTCTTGCAACTTATTATTTTTTTCATTGTTTTTTCTTAAAATCTACAATTTTCAGAGCTCGATATGACCGACAGTGAAGATGAATCGTTAGAAAAATATCTCCCTTAAGCTATTGGATTCATAACAAACGGCAGATTATTCGGGAATGTCCTTATCCAAGGTTAAGTTGGTGTGTCTCGCTCTTGCGCAATCATGCTAGCATATCTCATGATTTCAGAAAAATGGACTCTCGAAAAGGCTCTTTGGGTGATCCGTGTGAAGAGATCTATTGCTAACCCCAACGAAGGATTCATGAGATAATTACTCGCCTTGGAGTTGAGGTTATTCGGTAGGAATACGTTAGTTGCTGAGACAAGATAAGAGTCGAATATTCCTGAGTTCCTGCAGAAGGTTTTAAGAAATTCACCTTAGAGAGTAGTCAGAACAAGGTAAGTGGTGAATCATAACAATCAGCAAGAGTATATTCCACTGAATTAGTCGTATTCAGTTGAAAGAGTACAGTAAAGACAGTAGAATCAGTCACATAGTGTAGATTATCATAATAACGGGGATATGTCGTTCAATAATAATGCTAATCAATCATAGTACTAAATTTCACAATAGGACATCACTTCATCATTCTCTCATAATCCATATCAAGGAAAGAGTCAACCATAATTGAGATCATATTGAATATTCAATAGTTCCTACTCAACTTAAGAATAAATGATTTTTTTATATTATTGTTTGTTTTCTTACTTGTCCATGATTTGTCTTATTCCCTTTTTTATGTAAGACTACAGTTTCATGGACTCCTCATACAAAAAAGCTATGGCCTCATAATTGTCATATTTTATTTGAAATTTTAGAAATAATGTATATGTGGATGAGTGTATCTTGATTGAGGATTGAAAATGTAATCGGGAGCAATAGAGAAAGAGTGAATTGTGTTTAAGAAAATTATGCGAAACAGAAAAAGTAATTATTCAAATCAGAAATAATTCTTCGATTATCAAGATTCTTTAACAAAAGTTGAGTACTTCTGAGGGATTTCTTACTGGCCTTCACTCCCTACTGATGAGGAAGAAGAACAAGACTGATTCTTCATCAATCTCCTCCTAAAATAAGTTAATATTCTCTGATTGCTCAATATTATTGTACTTTTCTTGCTCTTTT
>Ga0302271_10001341_pt1 | contig 23796 bp, 21 predicted proteins | sample III_Bog_N1_1_FD_198767 | JGI IMG/M metagenome (GOLD analysis project Ga0302271, IMG submission 198767) | Peat permafrost microbial communities from Stordalen Mire near Abisko, Sweden - III_Bog_N1_1 | ecosystem: Environmental > Terrestrial > Soil > Wetlands > Peat | place: Sweden: Abisko... | reverse complement strand
TGAAGCAGTTTGCATTCCCTCTTCTTCTTCTTCTTTTTGTTCATTCAGCCAACTCGCAGGCAATCTGATTCTGTCGTTCGCTTAAAGCTCATATTCTGCATCTCGCATTCTTTTGGTTTCTCCGTTGATTTCAGTCAGCACATACACGTCCTTTTTTCGGAGACTCTTTTGCAATTACGACCATGATACATTATACATATTCTTCAAGTATTTATCTAATCGCAGGCCTTCGTTGTGATCTAAGACACTGACCTCTCGAGAGAACCCACGCGGAGCACAAAAATAGTAACGAATTGAGATATAACTTCTCAGTACATTCATGGATAAGTTTATGTAAAATTTGAGAAGGTATTAACGAAATTGAAAAGGAATGTTCTTCTTCTTCTTTTTGTTTCTTGTTTTTGTTTGAGCTAGATTTGACAAGGACATCTGATGGGAGGGAGAAGTAAAAAAGAATAATAATATTGAAACAACAATTTCAGATTATCTGATTAAATAGTTACTTGTTCTTCCCTTGATGATTAAAAAGCATTTTTAATGGGAGAGAAAGACATATTTATTTAGACAGTCATTTTGGTAAGAGTAATTTGCAAGGCATTAGCATCAAAGTAAATATTTAACTAAGACATATCCAATAACTATTCTCCTTTCCAGCAATCGCATTAATTTAATATTTGTATTGTTTTTTTGTTCGATTTTTTCTAAATTTTATTTTAAACAAAAAATCGTTTAATTAATAGTATTGCTGACTGTAATTCCTATTAAAATTTCTATAATTGTGTAAAATCACAGGAGTGTTGCCCCCCTAGTCTTATTTTGGACAATAGTGAATACCAAAAATACAATTCTGTTTTAAATAATCAAGGAAGTTGCTCTCTCTCTCAATTAAAAAATATATCTTATTCATTTTCATATTAAATCACAATAATTGCATGTGGAGTTATTTTATATATCTAATCACCGGTTAGACTTCAATATTACAAAGCTTCACTAGCGTCTGGATAGAAAAACCCTCTAACACTGGAGAGCGGTGAGGGAATTGAAACCTAAATTTTAAAATAACCATTTTCTCCCCATGAATCGCCATAACTGTTCTTAACGATGTAGGATCTTACTTTTGTTTTGGGGTATGTTTCAAATCCTATCAGGGATACATAATGATTGCAAGTTGGATTCTTTGTTGAACTTTTAAGAGCACCTGATTAATAGGATTAGAGAATTGTGCTATCAATACAAGCCACTAGGATATTAGAAAGTGAAATTGCTTTCTGAATTGAATAATCATCTTGTAAATCGAACTTCATCAAAGTAAGTTCCCTCTAGATAAGTTCAACTGGCTTAGATATTGTTTTGGATTGGTATGTACCTACCTTACCAGTGTACTTATTATAATTGCCTTCAGATGCAATTTCGTTTTTGAATTTAACATATTAGAATACCTATTGGGGACTTCCTATTTTGCAGCCATCTTATGATTAAAGGGGCAATCAATTAACTATTGTTCAGATAAATCAATTTCAGATCTAACCTTTAACCAATAAGCTTTTACTAAGGAAGCCCAACTTGCAGAAGCCCAGCCAGCACTGCAGCTGCCTTAATTTTTCTCATAACTGAGTCCTTTGTGAATTAAATCTCTCTATCAATTCTGAAGGTAGGGTAAATTTGCTGGCGGCATTATTTATGACTGTTTTTGTGACGAATTCTGAGCCATCTTTTATGTTAGATTTAGGAAGTGATGATGCTGCATGCTTAGAAGCAGCTACACTGGCATAGGTGCTTACGAATTCTTCGTTTGAGAGGTAAGAAAAACTGTTGACACCGAAAACAGCATGGTTTTCCTTGTTGAGCTTCTCAATATGTTTGAGGTTATCTTTGAAGACAGAGTATCTGTACTACTTTTTTTCCTCAGAGGCATATTTTTTGTGGAACTTCTAAACAAAGCTCTAGAATTCATCTGCATGCTCAGCCCTTTTGAGGTTTTTAGCAAGAACACAAACAAAGCAAAGAATCAAGATGATTGTTACAAGGGATTTATTTATTTCTTGTATTTTTGTTTTTTTCTAAAATTTGTTATTTTATCCTTTTATTTTTGACATTTGGGTTGTTTTTTGGCGTTTCAAAATAAAAAGTATCTCACTTAAATAAAAAAAAGCTAACCTAACCTTAGATGGATAATTATTTTGAAAACGGTTTTTTATTATTTGAAAAGTAGATGTTATGTGCAAGGTACTAACCCTACTAATTAATATCTTCGAAATCCCCTTAAGAAGAATATTTTAATTGAAATAATAAATTTTAATAGAAATTTGAGATTCCCGCAATAAGTGTTCAATTGGCGGAATTTTCTGTAGACGAGGATAAGATAATTTCTTTTGTATTGAATTTTTAAAAATAAGATTGATTTATGAACATGTGCTAGTAGCAATAGTGAACTAGCTTATTTCAGAGCATGAAATATCTTTGTAGAAAAACACAAATACCTAAGCATTATCACTACTTGCGATTTGCCAACAAAATCTTAAATTAATCTAAATTAATTAACAATTTAGGAAAGAAAAAAAGATACACAGAACATAAACTTCAAGAGAACAGCGCGGTTTTATTTGTTAGACTTTTTTAGAAACATTTCTAAATACTAGACGAAAAGCATGGGAGTGTGCTTAGGGAAAAAGCAGAGCAATAAGAAGAATGAAGGAGGAAACTAAGAATTGCAGATTGTCTAAACAGAAAAAGAAACAGCAGTAGCAACAACAGCAAATGCGCCTAATGAATAGATAAAAAACACCATCAACTAACAAAGCAAGCAAGAAACTGCACCTTTGACAGATTTAGAGTATTTAAAAACCCATGAAACATGGTTTTTGCATGGACTTCCAAGCGATCAAAGCTCTATTTTGTCAGTTGAAGAATTTCTCAAATTTTATTCGTACTATGCTATGTATTAGGTATATTTTGAGATACATTAGATGTCTGGAAAGATTCCTAACTATTTGCATTTGGTTGAATAATTGTTAAAGTTACATTACGCCAAGAACTTTGAAGGGATTAAGCTTGACCCAAACCCTCCTCCGAAAGTCGATGCTGATCATAGCCCACCTGATAATACCCTGTTTAAAATGAGATATATCGTCAGAAAGTAAAAAAAATATTTATTAATTATTATTTCGTTCATTTCAAAAAGATACTGGAACACATTTATTAAAAGGAAAAATACTTCCCAAGTGATTAATATTTCCAAAGGGAAAGAGTTAATTAATGTTAATCACAAGAACGAAATTATGATTTGTTTAATGTTTAGAGGCTGTAATATCGGGTTGATTCCGACTCTGATCAAGAACAAATTCAGAGTCAATTGGAATTCATTTCAAGATAAATATGACATCATTAAATCCGTAGTTTTCGAGCAGTGCAGCTCAACAAATATGCGTATTGTTCCAACCTTCAGCGAATTGAGTCTTCCTGAGCTACTGTAAGTTCATTGTCTCACTGAAGTAGGCTAAACAACTCTCAAGAGATTATTATGGATGATCAAGGAAAATTATCATTTACTTGGATACAATCCAATGATAACTTAAATAGCAGCGATATCTTTGCTGTTCTTCAGCGAGGCGTAAACTTACTTGCTAATTACTAGTATGCTCAATGAAAGTGCTCAAAAGCTCGACGAAAGAAAGTAAGTCAGCAGCTCAATCATGAAAGATTTGAGATGGTATTTCACCTTCACATCATAAGATTACTACAAGTAACAAGAACAAAAGGCAAAAACAGATTTTGAGTGGTGTGGACAATGTTTAAATGTCTTGTTGTTTTTAATATCAGGAACGCCAGGTTGTTCTTTGATGTTGCCTGCAAACGAAGTCGTGCGTTCAAGAAGATTATCAAGAAACTCAATCAACTTGGCTTCGACTACATTAAACAGTTTGTTGTGTGGACTATGCATTTCTTTACGAATATTCTATCTTTCCCAACTGTGTTACGGTTATACATGATCTACCTTAACGAAGGAATAAGAGTTGTTTATAAGATATCCTATGGAATATGGATGACTCAGTAGGTAAGAATGCACCTTAAGTCAGTTGTTTAATTGAATGTTTTCATAGGAGGAAGTGCACAACTGCTAAACAAAAGAAGATGTGGAAAAGCTGTTGAAGACCTGCTAAATTGACAAGAATATTGTAGATACTGATAGATTATTTGTGGTAAACACAGCTGGAGAATTAACAAAATGTGAATAATTGTTTTTTGGACGTTTGTATTGGTTATTAGACGGCTTATCGATTGAAAATCAAGAAAATAAGTAAATTCTTTGGTGATTTGTCGACTTAAAAATTGCTTCCTGAGATCAAGAGCATCTACAGGCCTCATACAAAGTAGAAGTCGAATATTATCTCATACAATCAAGTAAATTAACGCACCTTTGCTCATTCGCTATTCCTTTAATTGAAGGAATCCAACCAAATCATTTCTTTTTTTTTTTAATTTTCTTGTGTTAATAAACGTGCAGTTTGAGGCAATCTGGGAATGGATTCCAAGTTCATACAAAATAACCAATCCTGATTTGATTTACTCGACTTTCTCAGATGGATTTTCATTTCTAACACTCTTATCAAGAGCAGCTTCGAATACAAATTATCCTATGCTGCTTGTGATCAAAACGAATAAAGACAAAGTAAAAAATTATCAAACAAAACTCAAATTAGAAATTTATCACTTGTAATAATGTTCCTTTCTGTCTTGGATTTCTTTTAGGTTTTTGGAGTTTTCAGTGAGACAATGATTGAGACTGGTAGACTTGAGAGTTATTTTGGTTCAGATGAAATTTTCTTATTTACATTGGAACCGAATGAAGAGGTGTTTATTCCGACAAGCTAGAACAAAAATTACATATGTTGCTAGCGAGAAGAATTGAGTTTTGGAACAGGCACTGATGGACCTGCATTATCAGTGAATAAGGATCTAAAAGGACAAAGCAATTTTAATGAAACTTTCAATAACAAACCCTTGCATGATGATGAAGCAAATAAGCATTTTAACATCGCAAATATTGAATTGTATGCACTTTCTCCATGATAAACAACTAAAGGGGAAGAGTAAGAGATAATCATATTAAAAAAAGCATTGAATGAATGAGATTGTGATTGTATTGTCAGAATATGTGTCTGTTTGAATAAATGTAAAATATTAATTTGTAAATAATGTTCATCTTTCTAAACAAAAATAAAGTGAATGTCTTAGATTTTAAACTACTTTGTTAAATAATACGAAACTAATTTATAATCAGTGGAAGCTAAGGCGACTTAATTAAAAATATTAATCTCATTCTCAGATCAGACAGAGAGCTTTTAATATTTTACTATGAATTTGTTTATGTGTTCACTAAGATGAAGGCAGAAAAACGATGCGATGGTGGGGAAATTCCTGATAAACCATAGAAATAATAATATTTTGCCCAAAAGTATAATTTTGAATCACTAAAGTGAGGATTAATAAGATCACAAGGGAAAGATAACAAAGAAAAGGGTAAGAAATGGATTAGAGGGACGAATTAAAAGGTGATTAACAAGGAATAGTTGAATGTGGAAGGCATCGAGGAATGCCAGCTAGTCATGTTAATATTTCAGAGATTTGTGAGAGAAATCAACGATTGATATGCAAAGAGTGCTATTTCGCAGCAGGACATCAGATCAAATAGGATAAAACTAAGTTGTTTTTGTTGAAGAATACCTCCGAGAATAAAATGAATAATGATACAATCAAGATAGCTGAGATTGAAGAATAATTAGAAAGACTCAGAGGCTTGCAGAAGCTGCAGTTTCAGAGTATGCACGAGTTAGAGAAGTTCTATGAAGAAACGAGATTAGAATTTAATAGGGAAATCGATATTTCCTTGAAGAGAATGCGGATGCTTTTCGATGTGGAACTAGAATAAGAGAAGATATTTGAAACAGAGTTGACAGATCTCGCTAAGAAGCTAGAGAATATTCAAGAAAGTAGCAAGAGATGCTAGAATATTTGTTGTAAGGATATTGAAGAAATGATGAATTCGATTTACAGCGATACAAGAGAACTCAGTGAGCAGATTGAGAGACATGTATTCTCTGACAATCTTTGGAACACTTTGTTCTCAGTGGCTTCGATGAGGGAATCAAAGAGAGATCTTCTTGAGAGGTTCTATAGTGCAATATCCTTTGCTAATGCATACGCTGAACTGTTGAAACAAGATCAATTCGTGGCTATGAGTAATCATAACATCCCAAATGAAGCAGCGAGGTTAGACTTCATAATATCCTAATAACTTCAGCAAACTTCCCTTAGTTTGAACTCCCGAAACATTGAAGAAGATCTAGCAATGCAGTTAAGAAATATTGACCACTGGAGGAGATCAATCATTGCGAAATCAAGAGAAACTTAATAGTTTTTGAAACCACAGGAATGCCACGAAGAATGTGATGTTATTCTTGTTTAAGCACCTGTATATGGTGCTTCATCGTAGATATCATAATTTTTCACATCTTCTTCATCAGACAGCCTTTATTTGTTTTCATCCAGCGCTCTGATTAAATAGTTAACATACCACTTTACATTCCTCTGTTAAGGTTCTTTACCAGCTGCAATCGTTGTTGGCGTAGTCGATGATGCTCGCAAAACTAGCCATGACGCTGTAACTCCCTCGTTTTCGCATACTTTTGCGCTTTAAAATAATGATCTTTTAGGTCATCACAAAAGCAGAAAATACTCTATTTCTGATCTTTTTTAAGATAAATTGTCGAATGCCCTGGAAGATAGCAACCCCAATCACAATAAACAATAATAGGTTCAACTGTCTATAACAATGAATCTGAGCTCACAACTGTTCTCTTTTTAACATGGTCCTAATCCAGTAACAACGACTATAAACCTTCATAATTTAAACCCTTAAACATCATATCGCCTTGCTGTGTTCATTCCGTCATGTCCTTCACCATTATCAGAGTCTGCTAGCCAATCCTTATAATCTAATCCATCTACTTATTAGTTTTCCCTGGTAAGAGTGACAACAACACTCAACAACTGTAACAACAATTGAATCTGTAAATTTTATATTTTCATTTAATTTCTTAACTTATTAAGCTCACTAAACTCAAACCCTAAACTTCTAACAATGAAAAATGGATATTTACGTGTTTAGAACAAATATCATTTAACATGTAATACACAACATGTAAACGTCTCTCTATGGAAAAACTTCTTTTTTAGTAAGATTAACAAAATTTTTTTAGTAAATTATACAAATCAATCACTCACACATTTGTCTCCCTTTTATTCATTCTTTCCCTTCATTGCGAAAGCTTATGTGATGTATGTGATGGCTCCTTAGGGTTTCCTATCGAAATTCTATAATTTTTTCCCGATCGAGAAGAGTAAGAAGATTAAGGGAGTGAAGATAGTGCTCTTTCTCTTGGTTGGGTTGTCGAATGAAATCCATAAGGAGCTGGTGCAGTCAATACTTGAGTTGAAGTTAATGTCGAAGATTGGAATTAGTTGATTTTGTTGTAGTACTCCTATTTAGAATACGGTACTTTAGCTGATATGGCTCTTCCTCTTGTTGGATTGGTCAATCCACCGAATAATTAATCTGCCGTTAGACCTTCATCTAAGGTTGCTCTAGCGTTGTCGGAGAATTTAACTGTTTTTTATGGATGTGGCGATAATTCGTTAAAGGAGTTGCTCTGAGGAGATGGTTTATGCGATGTGAGTTCATTTATGAGATTACTGTTATTGATGTTGAGATTGCTGTTGTTGTGCTGTGATTCAGGATCGTAATCGATTGCGTTGCTCTTCATGTCGAATATCAAATTAAAACTGCTCTTCATCGATGGCTTCTTTTAATGGTAATGATTGTTGTTGATGTTGCTGCTGATTTGAGGGTTAGTATTGTGGATAGAATTAAACGCCTTGTGGAGTTCGGATGTAAAATTACCTAGTTCCTCTTGCTGATTCCCACTGAGGGAATTGTTAGAATGCTCACTTGCTTATTGAAGATGAGCTAAGAGTGGACTTATGGTCTTATTTAAATTGTTAGTTGGGTTGCTGTGAGGATGCCCATTTGGATTATTCTCGATAAATGTAGTTAATGCATCAGGAAACGATTGAATGAGCTTCAACGAATAAGCCTATTACAAAGGAGTTTGCTGCTACGGTTATTGTTGAGTGTTACTCTGTGACTGCTATTGCTGCTATCTCCCTGAGAGAGCACTTCTTGGGGATCTCTATCCTCCTCCTCCTCCTACTAAAGTCTCTCCACTTTCCCTTTTGCTTTGTGACAAACCGAGACTTTCGTCAATTTTACCAAACGATGTTTTAGGGAATGAAGCGACGGAGGATCCTTAAATCATAGGGTTATTATTAGCACTACTCAGATTAACAATGTTCAGCTTATCAAAGTTAAACGCACCAGCAGGTCGTCCACCTTTGATGCTATTGTTATTGAAGCTCACGTTGTTGTTCGTGTTGCTGTTGTTGTTAAAGCTCGCAAAGTTAGAGTTGTAGTTGTTATTGTTAACATTTTGCGGGGAGTTCGCTTCATTTTTCGAGGAGTTATTCTTTGACTACGAGGTATTCAAGCCGAAATGAGGTTGCTAAGGAAATATCTCGGCGTTGCTGAAGGGTTATAACTAGCTCTAGCTGTACCCAGCAGTGGCGACGTTCATGAAAGATGGATTCGCACTGCCTATTTGAATTATAGACTATGGTTTTTTCTGTGCATTATAATACTACTGCTAAGCTAGGAATTATAAGGAAAACGACGCATTAGTCTCCGCTGCTTCCGCTTACATCAAGTAATTGTCGCTGCGGGAAACAACAAGCCGATGGTCATCGCAGCTGATCATCTTATAGCAGTTTCCTCCAAGGTTCAGGTACTCCAACCCATCTTCGTCTACATTTTCTTCGGCGTCTAAATGAATCTATCCTTCATTTTTCTGTGATCTTGATTTCCCAGCACTATTCCCGATGTTGTTATTTCCATCTAAATTACCAAAGATCTCACTGCTCTAATAGGACTTATGCAGTGGGTTAGCATTATTGTTGTTGGGATTAATAGACGAGTTGAGATTACCCAAGGCATTACTGATAGGGAAGAAGAATGTATGGGTGTCTTTTCCAGGAGATGGAGCAAAAACAGGATTATTCCCTTGTGAAATAACATTCGAGTTCAGTGTCGCTATGTTTATTACACTGCTAGAGCTGAGATGATCTCTCAGAGCATTATTATTATTGCTATTTCCTCCTGGTCCTTGCTGAGGGCTGGAATTTATATTATGGAAATTAAATGACGACATCTTGGAGCTATTTTTCTTGAGTTATGTTGGCTGTAGTGGCATTGACTATGGGAACTACGCTGACTAATAACTAGATTAATGCGCGTAGATCATCTTCTGTAGGTCTTGATACACTTCAAACGTAACATTCGTGCCTAAACCTGCTTTGGAATAGACCTTAGGGAACGATGGTCCCATTTTATTTATCAAGTACTTCGACACAAGCATTCCAATGCCTAGCCCTTCTTTGATGATACTTTTCTTCTACCGCTCGGCTGCAGCAATATCAGTATTTGTAGAGTTACCTGCGATGATGCTGGAATTCGGAAACAACGCGGATGTACCAATATCTTCACTAGTATTCGATTGATATATCACGCTGGTGTTCTTCTGCAAGAAAAGACCATTATTGCTGTTGTTATTGTTCGTGCTGATGAAATTACTAGCAGAATTATTCATGCTAAACTGAAAACTTGGATTGTTATTATTGTTCACATTACTGCTATTATTTCCAAGCTAGTTACTGTTGCCATTTCTCGCTGCCAAAGGAAGATGCTTGTAGTGTCTTTTATCCCCAACAGATGCTCTAAGTACATTAGATTACATGCCTTTACCTTTCTTGGTTGTTGGTGAGATCTACTCTTCATAGTCATCGAAATTTTAGTTCGATCTCACCTATGTAATTTAGTGTAATTATTACCTGGGACTCATACCAGAACCACTATCGATGACTTAGAATTTAATCGTTGGTATACCTAGTGTCGCAGTAGATATAGCTTTAAGTTAGATGTAGCCTTTTTTAGTTTTATTCACAGAATTCGATATGTAGTTAATCAGAACCCTGTAGAGTTTGTGTTTATCTGTGATAATCGTTTGATCTTCTGGTGTCTCGTTAATCAAGACAAAGACAATATTTCGTTCTTCACAGACTCGCTTCATAAGTTTTTCCAGTTGGGAGAGTAATTCAGATAACTCTAGCGTCTCAAAGTAAAATTAATTTTTATTATCCTTAGAGGACGACTCTACAGCTTATTAGACACTTGAATTCATTGGATCTTAAGGATATTTGTCTTTCTCAGGTGCTGCTGCTGCTGATGTTGTGTTGTTAAATGCATTCATGGCAGATTTGTTATTGGTGCTATTATTAACATTTTTATTATTTGCTAGTTTGATTTTGAGATAATCGTTTATATTATAGATTTGCATGTTCAGCAATAATGTATTGTATAACAGAAGCGGTGGAATGAATTAGCTGCTACCTTCGTTTACACTGTTCATAGCTCGTTTGACAAGGATTTAGAAGTGCTACAGAGTCTTAGATAGAACTTAATGCGTGCTTTAGTTTTATTCTTTTTAGATTTTTAGCGTTGCAGTGTGGGTTCTGTCTTCAAGGGAGATAACTAACGTGGAATCGCTATCACCTCCCATGGCTGACATTTTGTAGATCTTTATGTTGTATTTTTTAGCGACGCTGAAATCTTTTTCGCGGTAGAAACCAACTAAATTCTCAACTTTCGAGCTCTCAATCTTCGCCTAGCCGATTGGATTCACAGGATTAGCTTAGACATTGTTGTTGTTGTTACTAATTCCAATGTTACTTAAGCTTCTAAGAGATATTAACTTTAACTTATCTTCTACACCTGCTTATTATTATTCCCTTGGATTGCCAATATTCTCAGCGATATCATTGCTTCGATTGCTATTAGCATTATTTATGGGATTTTCTGATTTTATTAAATTTATAAAATTTCTATTGAAAAAAGTATCATGACTTTTCTTATTCTTTGGTAGGGTTTTTGTCTTCTTGGGTTTAGTATTGTTATTATTATCGAGCTCATTAAGGCTGGGATTGGTTTTCATATTTTACCCTTTTGATTTTCCTTCCGCAATGCTGAAATGTTTATGTAAAACAAAATCTCGCAAGGATGATCCATTTGGGTTTTCTACATCAGTTCCTACGCTTATTTTGATTTTGCTGAGCATAGCATTGTAGCTCTCATGGTCTTTAATTTTAAATACCTTGGTACTCAAACCATTACAGCTTCCTGAAAGAACAAAGAATTGGGTTTTAAGTTAAAATATAGAAAGAATAGTTTACCTAACATGATTTCGCATGTTCTTTAGTTGAATTTGGAGATAATTACATTGACTGGTAATACTTTATCGATGATTTCCGTCCATTCGCTGTGACTACCTTTCAGTAAGAATTTTTCCCTCTCCATTTTTTCAGACTTGTAAAAGTAGAATGCCATCATAATAACTATTTACATAATATGTCAAAATAGACAAAAAGTTCATTTAAATGATGAGAATTCTATCTTATTTTACATTTAAATTATCTAAAAAACAGATTTAAATATTGTCAATGCTAATTATTTTTGGGGTAGAAAAAAAGCTACAAAAGGAACTACCAAAATATTTAAAAATAAGACAATTTGATATCTTAAAAACAAACTAGCTGAGCCTGGCCGACAATTCGATCTAGATTCATGCATAGAAATATTTGAAAGCTTTCTGTTGTGGAAATCATTTGTAATTTTCTTGCTTTTATCCAAAAAGAAGGATTTAATTTGCTAATTTGCTCAATAGAAGAAAAAAAACCTGTTGAGAAACTTAGAGTTGTTAGGTATCTTTTAATTCAAAGAAGTGATAGAAATAGCAAAAAAACAAGAGAGATTTTTTTCGCAGAGCATTCATTTATGGCTTAAATCTGCTATTTTTGGAAAGAAAAAAAGCAGTTTTCTATTATTTTGAATGAAAAAAGCTATTCTTTTATTTTAAAATCATTTTCTTATTCTTTTAATATTGTCTTCTTTTCCTTCCCAAATACTTTTCGAGTAGTTTTCCCATAAAAGAGTTTTACCTTAGAGAAACGTAAGAACAGATGCGATCCCTACCTCTCCTCCTGAGAAGATGTGCTCTAGAAAATAAGTATGAAAGCTTCTAGTGAATATCAGTAACAAGCAATCTAAAACAAAGACTCGAGTCCTGAAGAAAATCGAGATAACGATCGTGATGAAAAATTCCCCAAGGATCATGTATTTCGCGTTCATGTATGAGAGATCGTTCAGCATAAGGTCGTATGTGACCTGATTGAACACGCTGAAAAAAGCCACGGTGAATTCAGGGTAGCTTTCATGTGGATATTTACGTTTAAATAAATATCCAAGCAGATGGGCAGGAGCGCTAATCGCAGAGGCTATCAAATATCCGTTGCTAAGAGATAATTACATGATGAACATGCACAGTTAGAATAAGCAAATCGATCCCATGATTATACACAGTTAAACCCCTCGTTTTCGTAGTGCCTCACTTCTGTATTCTCGCTCGATACGTCTACTTGAGAAACTAAGGCTAAATTTAGATATTTAACCTTCCATGTTTCTCTCTAGGCTTTCAACTAGCGCGTTGTTAAGACTCATTTATGAGATTCTCTAGAAAACTGAGGGAGATCAATAGTAGAAATATGGCAGCTCTGAAATACTCTCTTGGAGCTAGCTGCTCACAGAATATGCTTGAATTCTCTGATGCTCTGCTTTCAATTATGGAGATAAGCTCCGAGCACACACACTATTCCTCTTTTCAGTGGAGCTTAAATCTGATTAGAATGATAATTGTTACGCTTGAGATTAAGATTATCACTTTTTCACTTATTTTAGTCTATCAATCCTTCCAACCGAATGGAATAATGCAGAAAATATCCACAAATTGCTAGTTTTTTCTATGTTGAGTTTTCTTCTGAAATCTCTTTGAAGTAACTGACGAGAAGTGATATCCTTACCCTAATTTACAAACAATAAAATATTTGGAATTCTAAAGCACACAGACAATCTTATCAAAGAGTGAGAGGACTTACACGCAAAAAAGAAATAATTCTTGCAAGTGATCTTAAATTACTTGTCAGGTACAAATGGATTTTAGGCTTAATTTTAATGGGGAAATTAATATTTATCTAGCACAAGATAAAATCAATTAATCAAAATAAAAATGGAATCTCAAAAAAGGTAACAAATAACAAAGGGTAATTTGCTTTAAAAGAATAGTCAGTTTAAATTTGCAAAAATGAGCATTAATTTTATTTTATAATCGAAGACCTGCTTATCGTAAGGAATTAAATTCAGAGATTTTCTTCTATTTCTTCTCATTTTTTAATTCAGAGGATCTGTTTTTACTTAGAAAACTACGAGTAATTTTTTCTATTGCATCGTTATTCTTCAAGGTAGTAAATTGTACTAGTTCCATATCTCATCAATGATTTTGTTTTAAATCTCAAGTCAATTTCTCTCTACTTCGAAGTTCTAACTAGAATAAATTATTTTTAAGAACCTCTTGGATTTCACCAAATCATCTGGGGTTTATTTTTTTGTTCTTACTGATAACTTTTCACTGTCGTTTAATTGATTTGATTACTGTCTTGATATTACACTTGAGATGCAAATGAGTGAATATGCAAGATAAATCTTCAAAAGAAGAGGTAAAAGTTGGATCAATAGAAGGGAGGATTAAAGGATTATTTTTCAGAAGGAAAATAAGTCCAATCTATTATTTAAGAAAAATCATCAATATTTCATGCAGATTTCTGGAGGTAAAATAGGAATTAAGAGAGAAATAAATACAGTGAAAATATAACTGATATAACTGTTGATGCTTTTGTTAAAACTAAAGTTCTTATGAAATGCTTCATTACTGAGAAAGAGTGAGAAAGCTATTCAAAGTAACTTTATGTTTTACAATCAGTGCAAGTAGATAGTTATCTAGACTTTATACAAATATCTATGTAAGTAAATAGAATAAGAATAAAAAAATAGCAGGAGTATCCTAAAACTGATGAGTTTCCTGTAAAAAAAGGGATTTTACATAATAAATTTAATTAAATTCTTAGATTGTGAGTTTATTTTAGAAAAATAGGCAATCATGTCATTTTGTTAGTTTATTTCTTTTTTGGATTGGCTTTTCACTGTAGAGGTTCTCAGGTTGCTAAAAATATTGTCTTTATTCCACTAGAGTTGTTGATTGAACACTACTTAAGCTTTTCTCGCTGAAATTCTTGGTTTAATAGTTCTTTAGCTGCAGTTGATTCTGTTGAGAAGTTAATTGTTGCTAAGGTATCTGATATTTTTTCGAGAAAGTCTCTGATTTAGAACTGCCTGTATGAAAATCATTGCTATTAGTATCGTTATTGTTGTATTATCCTTCAATATTATGTTCAAGATCATACTTTTCAGCAGGAATTTAATTCTAGATTATATTCGGATTGACCAATTATTTTTATGAATTCGACTCCGAAAACCAATTATTGTTCTATTAGCCATTAGGAATTATGAATGATCCTGATCCAACTGCAGCAATTGTCGTCTATTTTGGAGATATGGATGGTTTTGGTAGAATATTTTTTGTTGAGGAGTTATTTATCTTTTAAAGATTTATTGAATTTTCACTAATATTTCTCTCATCAAGATGATCAATTCTCTTGGTTTTTGATTATTATTTAGCTATTTCACTATTAATAGTTGTTTTAATTGGTGAAGGAGAATATCTCAGTTTCTTAGGATCAATGTTAGGTGAAAAATCTCTAGGAATAGCCTATTGGTGTGTTCTCGTAGGTGTAGTCGATCCTTGGAGTAGAGTGGATATACTAGCTTCTTTACTTTGCAAGAACAAATTCATCTCAGATCGAATTTTCTCCGTCTTCTCGATGACACTATCCGTTTAATTTATCTCAGCTGCTGTTTCTTCGACTTTCGCACACTCCAGAGCATAACGCCAGCGACTGAAAAATCAAAACAAAAAAATGATTTTCAAATCATAAAAATTCACAGATAAATATGAGTATTTATTAATCCTATTTTTTTATTTTACTTGAGAGCAGCTATGAGATTGTTCTTTTTATGTTTGAGAACAGCTCTAACGAAGATAATATTCCTATGATTCAAACTGTAGCTTCTAACCAGATTATTCTACTAAAGACAAGCAAATGCCCTGCGAAGTTAGAACCTTGTGAAATTTATTGAAAACCTACAAACCTTCCGAGATAATTCCATCGTTTTTTATTGGATTTGCTTTGTCTCAGCAAAGGCTATGATTCTCTCCCAACCTTCCCGAGTATGCGCTAAGACATGCCGATTCTTCAGAATGCGACACAAGCGAGAAAGTCTGTAGCTCTTCCGCCAAGCCTAAAATGCTATTCCAAGTAGTTTTTAACCTGCTTTGACATGAATCACTTGAGAATTTCGCTTGTGGAGTTCTGCTTATTTGAGAGAGCTCTGCTAATAAATTATCTTGAGTTTCTTGAAAAACTCTCTTTAAACTGCTTTTTTATACTTTAAAAACAAGTATTTTCCAAAACTTACCATTCTCCTTTTCTCTATGTAACTCACTTGCTGCAGCTACTGCTTTCTTAATAGCATAGGGCTGCTCGTTTAGTTTTATTTCAATTACTTGGATTCGTTTTATTATTATTCTGGTAGTTTTATCCTACCATACCAACAACTTCTGATCTAAGACATTCCTAATAAAATCCTTCTCATGCGCATGTTCTTCATCAGTTAAAAAAACGATCTAATACCCAAGAAGTATCTCTAATCCTTCAAATTCAAATCTTGCTTCTTTGATTCTTGCACTTAATTCCATTTCTGTTTTGATTATTGTAATTACTCTCTTGATTCTTGTATTAACAACTAAGCATTTTGCAAATCTCTTTACGATTTCTCTCTTTCTCTTTTCAAATGTAGCTACGATTCTCTCTTGGATTCTTCAAATTATTATCGCATCTTCACCATCTCTTCTTCTTTTTGCTTCATCTCTTAGTCTTTTCTCACTTATTGATCTCGCAGATCTTGAATCTACTATTTATATTTTATTTCTTTTTAGATTTCCTCCTTTTGCTGCAATTGAATCTCTTAAGGAAAACTGCTATTATTGCCATAACTCCTGTTATTGCTGGTAGTGATGTTGTTGTTGTTCTTGCTATTTTTAGCTGAAATAATCTAACTCTTAGATGCTTTTTCCTGAATACTTTCCTTAAGAACTTAATTCTCCATAACAAATTCATCCATTCTTGATCGGAGCAACTCATATTCCTTCAGTAACTCCTCGTTATGCCCTAACAAATCTTCATTATGTTTCAGCAATTCTTCGTTTTCCCCTCTGATTTCCTCATTCTCTTTGATAAAAATCACTTACTTTCGATTAAGTTACTTAATAATCTCATCGTTCTTTTCAATCATCTCAAGTTTTTCATTCTCCCATAGACTCTTCCATTAGTTTGCCTTCCATTAAACATCGATCTCCATGGATCTTACAATCTCTGCATTTTCTTTTTTCATTTTGTCCAGTTACCCAAGCAAATACTCTTTTTCTAATGAAACATCTTCATAGTTTTTGACAATTTCCTCATGATCCTAATTGAGTTCTTCATATTTCCGCTGCCACTACCGAATTGTGCTTTGAAGAAAGTTGATTTCATTCTCAATTTCTTTATTCTATTACCCTTTATTTCGTTATTTTTCATCTTCATCAGCTTGACTTTCCTGCATTGAACTCTGCAATTCGACTAAATGGCGCAGTAATGCATTGTTTTTACTTGTTTTCTACTCAATAATTATCGCTTGCTCTTTAACTTTCTACTCTAGGCTCGACACAGTCATTTCTAATTTACGCTGATGACTTGAAAAATCATCCCTGGAAATCTAAGAATTACTACGAATACTCTGTGAATTCTGCTATTGTTATTGTTGCTACCTGCTAAAATGAGAGCTGAGAGGATGGGTATTCTAATAGTCTTAGTTTTTAGTACTCTAAGCACCACTATTGCTGCTGTTGGTACTGTTACTTAAGTGTATGGCAATCATGGACTAACCATTGTTAATATTAGTATTCTCTGTATTTCTTGAGAATTACTTTTGTTATCGAATAACATCAATCGAATTAGCAGCTGCTGAAACAATAGCAGCAAAACTATCTTTTTGGAATGTTTTTTCCATCAGAATCTCTCCTAATCTACATATCTTCCTAACATCTGATTCCTTCATTTCACAGTAATCTTCTCTATCTCCTTGTTGTAATTGCACTCTCTTTTACCCGAAGGACTCTTCCAAGAACTACTTCTAATATCCATTTGAGTCCATTAAGAAATCATTCTCTTATCCAAAGCTACTCCCATATGAATATTAGCCCATACTTTTTGGCTGTTAGATTCGCTTCTCCTATTACAGTTTCGCTAGTCTTCCGTCTTGCTTGAAACTTGGCTCTTATTGCCTTTAAGCTAATGGACTACTCATATTTGTAAGGAATCGGTTTATCTTTGTTAATCTGTTTCTCACCAGCAGGCAGCCGTTAATAGGCTGCAAGTATCAAAGAATCTTGATATCAAAAATAAATTATTGTTTTTTGTTTTTTTTGTATTTTGTTTTTGATTTTCAGTTGTGGGAACAGTTTGAGTATCTCAATTCTTGTCGGAGATTCTACAGATATTTACAGTAATAGGAGTTTGCTTACTGATTTTTAAAATAAAAAATATGGAGAGAAATATCACGGGGGGGAAGTATCACCATCCACATAATGATAATAATATGGGAATCCTGAGGATTTAATCTTTTTCAAAAAAAAGGGAATAATATGTACTGGATTTCATCAGATTTATGAATTAATGAAATATTTTTGTTTCTCTCACAAATCTAGTAATCAATATCCAGAGATAGAAATAGATGTTGAAAAAACTTAGTCCATATCTCTCTCTCTCTCATTAATTGACTATTTCTTTCAGAAGTTTTCACTGAATTTAAGAGACACTGCATGAATCCACCCAAGTTCTTCAGGGAAAATATCTTGAATGACAGAATCTGCCTCGAAGTCTGCAATCACATCGATGCTTTCTTCCTCCATCAGTCGGTAGCTCAGCCATAGGACTAATTAAATGAATTCAAACAATTCAACTTTTGATTTAGAGATTACCAACAATAAAGAAAGAGATAGAATGTAAAGTGAAAATGAAACTAAGAAATTGTAGAACTTCTAATGTAATTGCAAGTTTCGTTGTGTAGTTTATTTATTTACTTTCTTCATCTTTGGTATGTCCTTCTATGGGCTGTTGCTTAATCTGCTATCCAAGATTCCCAATAATTCCTTTGATTTCTGTTTTGTATTTATTGCATTTTAAAAATCGATATTTCAGCTCTTTCATTTTGATTTCCCAGTTGCTTCTCAGCTTTTCAATCCCATCAACTTCACTTGAGTTATCTTCACTGTTCGATAATCTCCTATATTTCGCAAATTCATTGCATTTCGAAACCGAAAACAGATCTTTTTCGATGCAGATATCGACAAAACGATTTAGCGACAGTGCCCTTTCCGAAGTCAACGGATTCATCATATCAGCTTCCTCTGAGAACATCTTCTCAATCTGTTATCGGTTGTAAGTCTCCTTCTCCACGAACTTGTACATAAGTTCGAATTCATAGAACTCTATGCTGTCGTTCTTATCCAGCTTAATCGTCAAAAATATGATGAAACAAATCGAAAAAAAAAAAAAAAATGCCATATTTCTTGATTTTATTTAGAATATTTACATCACAAGCATAGAAGATGTTAGAGACATGCTTTTTGCGTTCATCTTTTGTTTTTTCATAGAAATTCAGACACAACTCCATCAACTCCTCAAACTTCACACCATTAGAGCAGCTGTTATCTAAGAAAAAAGCAAATGTTTATTGAAAAAAGAATCAGCTATTTTTCAATGGTAAAAGATTCTAATAAAGATAATATCTCCGTAGGATCTATTTAATAGCAGAAAAATTAATACCTTTCTATGTATTTGTTGCTGCAGTTGCTGTAGATGAACTGTTAAATGATTGCTTCATTTTGATCGCAGCTATGAGTTCTGAAAATAATTTTCTCTCTGTTAAATTGAAAAAAACACCATTCAATTCAAAAAATGACTCGATCCCTTGAAAATAAACAAGTAACAGCCTCTTTTAGGGCTGAAAAAACAACTTTTTCTCTTACCAAATTTATCTTTGAAGAACTCATCAATGAATCTGTTTGCTTTTTCGAATGGGATGGTAGGATTCTCAAACAGCGTAGCAATACCTGCTAATTGTTGTTACTACTGCAGTGAAGATTTTTCTTGTGATTGCTCATGGAAATACTTCATTGCTTTGATGTACAGTATGTAGCTGGATTCTTCGTACTGCACTGTCGTCATTCCGCAGAATAAAGCAGTGGAGCTGAACCTTGGGGATACTGTCCGATAGCAGAATAAACTTTTCAAGATTTATTGCAGTTTTTTCTCAGCGACTTATTTCAAGCCATATTTCTGCAGGATTATGTCATAGCAGTGCGTGTGAAGAGGGATCTTAAACGGCGAATCAGTCTTCATCATTTCTGAAAATACTGAACAGAAGAATTTAGACACTGTGGATTATGGAAGTTCTGGCTTTTTTATCTTTGCTTTTTGTTTTGAAAGAGTGGCTAGGATCTTCGTGGATTGCTCTTGGTTGGCACTGAAATAGCGACGGGTTATCTTGGTTTTCGCCTATGGCAAAGAGGAGTATTGTTACTGGGAAGAAGGGGATGGAGAACATGGAGTTTATGGAATGGCTCTGGAAATAGTGTTAGTGATTTTCGTAACATTATTAGTTGAATTGGTAAATGTGCTATTATTGAGTTGACGCTACTGCTGCTGAGACTGGCTAATACTTCCATTAAGCTATTTGCTGCTATTTTTATAGTTCTTATTGGAAGAGTATCGATGGCTCCTAGGGTTGATTGGAAGCGACTCAGAGACTTATAAAATTATATTATCAGCTACTTTGGACAGCTCCAGGCTTTATTATATACTGGCATTGTTGTTACCCTCCTAAGACAGACTGTCAAGGATAAACTAATGAATTTATTTATCTTCTTATGCTTCTCTTTCTCCATTCCCATCCTCATTGGTATCTTCTTCTCCTTCTCCTCCTTCTGCAGTTTCAATCTTCTCAGTACTACCAAGGAGAGCGTCAACTATCATCTTTTCACTCGGCAGTATTCTCTAAGATGGTTGCTTAGATTCCTGGTTGTTAAGTGTCTTTGAAACAAGTGATTTGAAGAATATTTTTAAGTTTCTACGTTCATGGTTTCGTTCTTCATTCACACTACCTAATTCGTTCTCTAGCCCTTCGATCTACTCTTCTTTCTATAATTTCGGACAAATCAAAATAACCGTAAAAAACCAAGGAGATAATACAGAAATTCATCGCATTAGTGTGGAATATCTTACTTCAACGTTCTGTGCTTTGAATTAACCAAGCAATCTACTGAGCTACTCAACTTCTGCTTGTTGTTCTCTCAGTGCCATAGTCTATTCAAAATGAGATATCTTCAATTCCTCACATTCTTTTCGCAGGAGATTCAGAGTATTTCCCATCAATGCCATAGCCTTTATCTAATCTAATGCTGTTTAAAGTGCAACAACCGTAGTATTATTTGGTGCATTCTATTAGCTGGTTGCTTTATTGAGAGCAGATAGTGTCTTCTTGTAGATCGGTAATATTTCAGAATCTAAAAGATCAGCTGATTTTTGTTCAAACAATAAAAAAATAAGAATAATAAATCTATTTTTTAAACATCTTAGAGCAATTCAAATAACGAATGAGATGAATGGATACTGTTGATGTCTGTGGAGTCTATGAGTGCCGTGATGAGAATGTTCATCAAAGGATGCGTTGAATATTGCATTTCATCAGTCTGCACTTCTTCGTCGAATAGCTCATATTCTTCACCATGATCCCCACATTGACTGAGTTCTGGCAAGAAAAAAACATATAAATTAGCTAGTTTTCCGAAAATAACTTTTTATATCTTACAATTAAGCTATTCTCTTTTGTTTTCATCAGGCTCTTGTTTGAGGAGTTCTTCCAGCTCACTCCGAGAGTTTATCACTGTGTTATTATTCTTGTTTGCTTCTAAATAGCCTACTCCATCACCTGAGTCAATCTGATTATTTTCCCTATCTTCTTTTGGATATTTCCCTTAATTTTCATCTGATTCAAAAATCAACTAACCCTTTCCACGCAATAAATGAGACACCACAGACATCTTCATTGATGCATTTTGAATAGCCTTTGCACTCTTTGCTGCGTTACTATCAGTTTATCTCGCTTCTTAGAGTTAATTTGACTTTTCTTGCTGTGTTGACATTCCCTGCTGCTCATTTTCAGAAGAAGTTAAATTTGAGCTTTCCACAATTCCAGAATGCTGTTAGGTCTCTGACTATTCCTATTTGTCAGCTTGAGAATACTAATTCTACCCTCCTGGTAGCTGTAATGAGATATTTCTGCCATGTAAGTTGCCTTGAGAATCCTTGAGATTATGCTATGGTTCATTATCTTATCGTTTTTAGAAGCTGCTCCTAGTATTTTCCTGTTCCTGATCATTACTATCAGAGTTGACAAGCTTAAGCTTGATGTTCTGTTAGACGAGTAGAACTAGTTGCGTTCTGAGATCAATTTCACTCTTTTTATGCTTTTTGACTTCAGAATCGCAACTTAGCAATTTCTTCTTCAAATATCCAGCTGTTTCTTGCAGAATCGCGATTTATTTCTATTGTTCTGCTATTTTATCAATATTTGTCCTGTCTCTTTCTCTTAAATACTCGATTTACTCGCTATATCCTTTGTGCACTCGGGTAACTTCATCCAGAAATGACTAATCGTCCCGAAAAAAGAAGATTAACAATCAACCCATTTTTATCTAAGCAATCATAAAATGGTAATGATTACTTATTCTTATCTGAGTACTGATGCTTCTCCATCTTTCTTCCCCTTAGCAATCAGATCAATGTATGCTGTCCATACTCTTTCAAGTAAATCACCTCTCTCAAAGCATTCCAACTTCACTTGCCGAATGAGCTCCTTCAAGCAAGCTTAGTAAATCACTTAGAACTTATCAATAATCTCCGTTCCTTTCAGCTTTTTGCTAGACTCTTGAAGACTGTTTACCATCAAGCCGAGCCATGCTTCTAATTCACATACCTGCATAAAATAGTGAGTTTTCAAAGATTTAACAATACAATATCGGATTAGCTATATCTTTCAAAGAAAGATAAAAATTCAAGTGAATTTTAGAGACTGTTGAATATCTTATTGTTACATCTTTTCTAGAGACGGGAACGGTCTGAATAGAGTTATAAGTTAATTATGTCTTGAGACCAGATGCAGATAAGGTTTTATTATTATTAAAATCTTCATATCCACGAGATTAAAAGCTATTATCACAGGATTCTTGTTTTGCTTGGCGGATAGCTTAAGAATGAGCTAGTGTAAAGGAGTTCTCACCTTGTTTCTTCGATGTGTAGTATTCATCAAGTTATAGTTTCTTCTCGATTCTCTCAAACACTCTGTCGTATTTGCAGGTATTCTCTTCGTTTGCATTGAAAACTTGTATTGAAACAACAAAGAAATAAGGAAAAATGACATTTACAACAAGCATTCAAATATTGTCTGTCTCTAGATATTCCATTTACTCTTGAGATACACGTTGTCCTTATTCGCCTTGTTTGCTCGCTGCTTTTACTGCTGTTTTTCATCCCAAAAAAATAATATTTGGTCATTCAACGAACACGAATACAATTATTTAATAAAACATAGAGTTTTTGAAGCGAATGTAAGCAAAACACCACCACAACCCTCATCTCTTGATTCCTCTTCCCATCCAAACATTGGAAAATATCTTACAAGAGTCGAAAACGATGATTCAAAGTTCAGAATTCTGGTACCAATATTGGAGAGACTCTTTCTTGAAACTGGAGTTTTATCTAAATATGACACATCGTTCTTAATATGATTGTTGCTGTATTCTCTCAGTGCTTGCTTGTGTTCCTCGATTAAATCATACCTCCTGTTAGTGCTCCCCCTGATAATGGTTATACTCTTCTTAGGCTTTTCTTAGGGGGTTTCATCAGCTTCGCAGTAATAATTCAAGTGTTCTTCAGATTCCTCAGTGACACAGGTTCGTTCTTTCCTGAATGGCTTGGAGTAGTTTTTCCTCAAATAGGGGGTCTTACCTGCTAAAATAGGAATCCCTTGAATGAGTGAAGCAGGAACATGCTGCTTGTTGTTTTTATTGCTAGATTGACTAGATGATAATTCAAGATATTCATCTAAATCTGCAATGTTCTTCTTCTTGTCTTTGCTGCTGTTATTCTAAGGTAATTTTTCTTCTTCTAATCCACTGAGCTATTTGCTGGCTAACTCTTAACCAACATTAACCTCTGTATCGTTAAAGTAGGAACTTCTATCGTTTGTAGATTCTCTTCTCTGTTGTTTAGCTTACCGTAATGCTTCTACTTTCTTAGCACTACTCCCTTGCTAGGCTAGTCTCATCTCTTTTTTTGTTGTTGATATTTCCTAAGGCTATTTAAATATGTTCTTAGAAATAATCTAAGATAGATAATTGATAAATAATTGAAGTCTTTTTTGTAGGTTTGTTTTTCGTTTTGAAAGTTCTACTTTTTGGGGGG
>Ga0302271_10001340_pt1 | contig 23797 bp, 18 predicted proteins | sample III_Bog_N1_1_FD_198767 | JGI IMG/M metagenome (GOLD analysis project Ga0302271, IMG submission 198767) | Peat permafrost microbial communities from Stordalen Mire near Abisko, Sweden - III_Bog_N1_1 | ecosystem: Environmental > Terrestrial > Soil > Wetlands > Peat | place: Sweden: Abisko... | reverse complement strand
TTTCAAATGTAAATGTATAGCTTAACTTTTCCCCTTCTGCAACCTTTCCGAAATCATGCTGATACTCCCGAAAGTTTATTTCACTTGTTCCATTCTTCTGACCACTGACTTTAGGATTATTGCCACTTCTGCTGCCACATCCTGAGGCAAGTAATATGACTAATATCCAGGAAAATACAATAATCTTCTTCATAATGTTCCACTAATATCTAATTACTAACTTTCGTCAGCTACAGACTCTCCAACCAGGCCTCTACCAAACTTATTAAAGAGGCCTTCATCACGGATTTCCTTAACTATATTGTCAAGTATCCCATTTACAAAGGTACTGCTTTTAGAAGTACAATAGTATTTGGCAATCTCAATGTATTCATTCAGAGTAACCTTCACTGGAATTTCAGGAAATTCCATTATTTCAGTTATAGCGAGCTGCATAACAAGGATATCCATTAAAGCAATTCTGTCTACCTCCCAGTTGGTTGTATTCTTATCAATAAGCTCTGAACACTTTTGGGAGTTCTGAACAGCTTTCCGGAAAAGAATTTTAACGAACTCCTCATCCTCAGTATTTTTGAATAATGGCATTAAGGGTGCAGCTTCTGTGGAGTCAGTCTTAAATTTTTTAAGGGTTTTCTCCAGCATGGATGTAATATATTCCATGTCATCATTCCAGTAGATGCTCTGTTCTTCAAGGCTTGAGTGCAAATCTTCCGAATTTGAAAAAAGTTCTGTTATAAGCCTGATGATGAATTTTTTATCCGTGAGATAATTTGAAGATACAAGATCCATGTATTCTTCATATACTTCCCATACAATCATTTTGTTATACAGCAAACGAGGAATATGGGAGTTATTTACCCAGGTAAGTTTTTTGGAGGAAATATAGTTTATTAACTCGTTATTTTTTCTGAGTTGTGCGATAAGATGATTATCAACGAATCTTTTTCTCGGATTCAGGTCCGCATGAGACGGCATTCTTTTCTGAAGAGCCTGATCAATCTTTTCCTGTGCTATATCAGCAAGCTCAAGCACCAGCAACATGAGATAATGATACAGATCGTAACTCTTACCAATGCTGAACATTAATTCTGTCTCAGCCTGGACAATATGATCATCTTCCCTGCGGTTAAAAGCATAAAGAGCCATCAGGGCTTTTATACGTAGTAATCTTCTGCTTATCATTTATAAAGAACCTCGATTTTCCGCTGCAAAAATACTCTTTTTCCCTTAGCCTCAAAACATCTTGTCAAAATTAAGGACAAATAATCTTACCCATTTTGATTTGAGAAAATAATTGTTACATTTGACAATACAAAAGAAAACCCTAACACTAACTGACCTAGAAATGGAAGAAGAAGCTGGTATACAGGAAGTCATAAACGGGCATGAAGAAAAGATTATTAAAGAGGAAATTTTCACCAAGGTGGTGCGTGCCGGTAAAAGAACCTATTTTTTTGATGTGAAAGCAACAAGGAAAGATGATTATTATCTGACCATTACAGAAAGCAAGAAACGTTTAGGGAAAGAAGGTAAGGTATTTTATGAAAAACATAAGATATTTCTCTACAAGGAAGATTTTGATAAATTCTCGGAAGGGCTGAAAGATGCTGTAACATTTATAGAAAACGGTAAAAACTTTCCGGAATCTCATGATATGACATCCTTTCAGGAAGTTAAGTCTGAAATAAACCCAATAGCCGCAGAAGAATTTACTAATGTTGAGTTCGAAGATCTCGGCAAGAAGTGAAAATTAACATCTGAATGTCTGACTATATACTCCTTAGTCTGGGTATCGTATTTATGATTGTGGGGATAATCGGGTGCCTGGTACCTGTATTACCCGGACCGCCTCTAAGTTTCCTTGGAATAATCTTTTTGCATCTCACCAGGTTTGGCCAGTTTTCTACTCCTACCTTAATCACATTCGGTATAATCACTGTAATAGTAACAATTGTGGATTATATTGTACCTGTATGGGGAACCAGGCGCTTCGGTGGTTCAAAGTACGGCACCAAAGGTGCAACCATAGGACTAATAATCGGTTTCTTTCTTGGTCCGTTAGGGATCATTCTTGGACCGCTAATCGGGGCATTCGTTGGTGAAATGATATTTAAAGACGATTTGAGTTATGCCTTCAAGGCGGGTTTCGGCAGCCTTCTCGGATTCCTTACCGGCATCGGACTTAAACTTGCAGCGTCGTTTGCAATGACGTTCTATTTTGTGAAGGAGCTAATAAAGTAATCCGAGCCCCCCATCCCCCCTAAAGGGGGGCTTGTTCGCGGTTTTTAAGAATATTTCGTTCATGTCCAAGGACATACCCCCCTTCAGGGGGGCAGGGGGGCCACCTACATTCCCAATGTAGCCACCATCACTGCTTTAATAGTGTGCAGTCGGTTTTCCGCTTCATCAAAAACGATAGAATGACCTGATTCAAATACATCTTCAGTCACTTCCATCCCATCGAGACCAAATTTCATGAAGATATCCTCACCTACTTTTGTTTCCCTGTTATGAAAAGCAGGCAGACAATGCAGAAATTTTACTGAAGGGTTACCTGTAAGATTAATAACGTTCATATTCACCTGGAAAGGTTTTAAAAGCCTTATTCGTTCTTCCCATACCGAATCAGGCTCACCCATCGAAACCCATACGTCAGTATACAGAAAATCAGCGCCTTTTACTGCGTCAGCTACCTTATTGGTAATTGTAATCTTTCCTCCTGTTTCTAGTGCAATCGCCTTACATTTTGCTACCAACTCTTTTGCAGGCTGATACTCTTCAGGTGCAGCAATTCTAAAATCGATACCCATCTTTGCAGAGCCAACCATAAGAGAGTTGCCCATGTTATACCTGGCATCGCCCAGGTAGCAGAATATCATTTTATTAAGCGGTTTATCAGAATGTTCTGTCATTGTAAGAAAATCAGCCAGAATCTGAGTTGGATGGAATTCATTAGTCAGTCCGTTCCATACTGGTACTCCGGCATATTTTGCCAGTTCCTCAACTATAACCTGTCCGTACCCTCGATATTCAATACCGTCATACATGCCACCAAGAACTCTGGCGGTATCCTTCATCGATTCCTTCTGACCTATTTGTGAACCGGTTGGTCCAAGATAAGTTACGTGCGCCCCCTGATCGTATGCAGCAACCTCAAATGCACACCTGGTACGGGTAGAAGCTTTTTCAAAAATCAATGCTATATTTTTGCCTTTAAGATGCTGTATTTCTGCACCTTCTTTTTTGGCTTTTTTCAGTTTTGCAGACAGATCAAGAAGATACTTTATCTCTTCAGGTTTAAAATCGAGCAGTTTAAGAAAATGACGGTTACGGAGATTAATTGACATTATTTTATAATTTAAAGGTAAAAGACAAAAGTAATAAGACAAAAGTAAAAAACTAAAAGCAAGATATATTTATAAATCCGGGGGTTCTGGCAAAGGACGACAGGCAACAGGCAGCTTATTGCCTGATTCCTGACACCTAGCGCCGGTCATCTTCATATTCCATAGTAATCTTGGATCCATATTTTTTATCGGCAAGTTTAAAGGCTTCAGTGATGACGCTCTTTTTACCGCCCTGCTTAATAAAATTAAGACATGCCTGTATTTTAGGAGCCATACTCCCCTTTGCAAACTGGCCATCATTAAGGTATTTCAAAGTATCTTCATAATTAAGGAATTCCCTGATCTGCTGATCAGGTTTTTTATAATTGACATAAATATAAGGGACATCTGTAAGAATATAAAACTCATCCGCACCAATTTCTGTGGCAAGAAGTGATGAAGCCAGATCCTTATCTACTACAGCTTCAGCCGGACGAACATCTTTTTTTTCATCAATATAGACCGGGACACCTCCTCCTCCGGCGGCTATAACTATATTGCCCTTTCTTGCAAGCTCCTTAATAATTGAATTATTAATCACTCTCGATGGAATTGGTGACGGTACTACCCGTCGATAACCTCCCTGTGTTTTAACTTCCTCCATGAAAATCCATCCTTTCCTCAGAGCGAGATCGTCAGCCTGATCTTTGGAATAAATTTTCCCCACCCTTTTCTGCGGATCGTTAAAAGCAGGGTCATTAATATCAACCAGAACCTGCGTAACTATGCAAATTACATTTTTTTCAATCCCATATTTATTAAGCACATTCCTGAACATTCGTTCGATCATGTATCCTATTCCTCCTTGCGAGTCAGCCACACAAATATCTACAGGCATCTGTGCAATTCCATACATCTGCTCACCTGCATCATTCCTCATAAGTATGTTCCCTACCTGCGGACCATTTCCATGAGTTATTACAATGTCATATCCATCATTGATCAGAAAGACAAGATTTTCAAGAGTCTCAGTAGTATTTTGCTCCTGCTCATCTATCGTACCGGCCTGGTCTCCTCTCAATAGAGCGTTTCCGCCAAGGGCAACAACTGCGAGTTTTTTCTCCATAAATTTATAGCATATCCGGTTTTGTCTTCCCTCTCCATATCTGGATATTCAGGAAGATCACAAAAATACCAAAATTAACATTAATGCATAACAGGTTCCTCAGAATAGAATCTATGATATTCAATTAATAGATTCGCATATGCGTCATCATCCTTATTAAAATCAACCTGCGGAATTGAAGTTAAAAAAAAATTGTACATTTACGAAACTCAAAATACTATCAGATAAGTGAGATTAAGCCAACTATTGTGCATTGCGCTAGTCTTAGCAATAACATGTTTCTCCTGTAAGGAAAAGGGGGGAAGGTATATAAATCAGGGGGAAATCCATTATAACATTGATTATAGAGGTAGTTTCGGACCAATGCCCAAGGAGGTTCTTCCTAAAAATCTTGTTGTATCATTTAAAAAAGACAAGATTCTGTTTGAAATGCTTTCTTCATTCGGTAATTCAGGTATTTTAAATCTATCCAATCCCGAAAAAGGGATCTTTGATACCTATTTCAGTCTGTTTACATTAAAATATTTCTATGCAGTTCAACCAGGGGAACAGTTTCCTGGATTTGAAGCTATGAGTGGAATAGAAATTAATAAGACTCCAAAAACAGCAGTAATATGCGGGTTCAATTGCAAAAATGCACAAGTCACATTTCCTGCAGATAAGAATAAGATATTCGAGGTATGGTATACTAATGAAATTGATATCAAGAATCCAAATATAGCTACTCCTTTTAGTCCGATAGATGGTGTCCTTATGAGTTTTTTCTTTATCCTGGGGCCTGCTGAGCTCCATTTTACAGCTGAAACAGTTTATAAAAAGGAAATCCCTGACGAGGCTTTCGAACGAAGGCAAAAATTTGCAAGAGTATCCAGGCAGGAAATAGATAAATTCATAAGTAAGATGATAAGCCTGTAGGGAAATGATGCCCTATTCATGACTTGCAACACCCTGCTAAAAATATTTATTCTCATTAATCTGAGATTATTTCCACGTATCTAACCTCTATAATATTCAAAATAAAACTTTATCTGTCCGCTTTTTGAGTAAGGCTCAAAATTATTACCTTTGGATTGCGTTTTAAAAAACGATTACTACAGAGAAAAACTTTACCTAGAGATGACCAAAGAGAAGGAAGATACCGGTAAAAAGAATACAAAAGCCCCAAAAGGAACTGTAAAAAAGAAATCATTTTTTACTGACGAGAGGATAAAATTTATAATTGGAATTCTTATCACCGGATTCGCTTTATATCTTCTTATTGCCTGTGTGGCATATCTTTTCTGGTGGAGGACCGATCAGAGCCTGCCTGATTCGGATATCGTTTCAGGTCCGGATATCGCAGTCAAAAACTGGTCAGGCAAAAGCGGTCATTTCCTTGCAAAAATGATAATCGGTTATGGCTTTGGATATGGGGCATTTTTTATCCCCCTGATATTTGGTGCAATCGGATTATATCTCCTTAATTTTCCAAAAATCAAACCCCTGAAACTGATAGCTCAATTTACATTTGCTGCAATTATATTATCACTTCTTCTCGGGTTCATCTTCGGACAGGCAAAAGGCTATCTGATCAGTGGTCCTGGAGGGGCACAGGGATTTGTTGTTACACGATGGCTAAATGCGTTCATGGGAATGATTGGCACGGGTGTAGTCCTGGCCTTCATCACAATAGCATATCTGATTTTTGCCTTAAAAGTCAAACCGGCTACCTTCGCCGTGAAACTGCCGGCATTTATGAAATTCAATAAAAAAGCGGATAGCGAATCTGTCATACAGCCGCCAGCAGACACGGATACTGAAACACTCGGGAATGAAGAAACAGACCCCGGAGTACCGGATATTAAATCTGTAAATGATAAATATCGTGATAAAAATAATGTAGAGTTTGTGGTTAGAACGACAAAACAATACGAAGAAGAATTGGCAGACGACGATCTTGAAGACGATATTCCTGATTTGATACAATCAGGTTCAATTATAAGGGATTTTGATAATGACCACACAACCATGCCACATACAGGCGAGGTACCTTTAAATATTACGCGCCCCGAAGCTGTTGACACTCTGCCTGATCACGTTGTCGACAAGATTATGGGAGATTATGATCCCCGTCTTGATCTTTCACGATATAAGTTTCCCCCGGTGTCAATACTTAAGGAACACAAATCAGAGAGTGCCTTCGATAATTCTGAAGTCTTTGAAAATAAGGAGAATATCATTAAGACACTTGGGGACCATAAGATTAGCATAAAAAGTATTTCAGCCACTGTCGGCCCTACAGTAACATTATACGAAATTGTACCTGAACGTGGTGTCAGACTGGCCCGTATTAAATCTCTGGAAGATGACATCGCTTTGAACCTGTCAGCGCTTGGGATTAGAATTATAGCCCCTATTCCGGGAAGAGGAACTGTGGGAATCGAAGTCCCGAATAAGAAGCCTGAAATGGTCTCGATGAGATCGCTGATCACTTCGAAAGCATTTCAGGAGACAAAATTCGACATTGCTCTTGCTCTTGGACGAACAATTACAAATGAGCCTTACATTGTTGACCTCACTAAAATGCCCCACCTCCTTGTTGCAGGAGCGACTGGTCAGGGTAAGTCAGTGGGAATCAATGCAATTATCACTTCTATTCTGTATAAGAAACATCCCGCCGAAGTAAAATTTGTTCTGATTGATCCCAAAAGAGTCGAATTACCTCTCTATATGAAAATTGAGAGGCATTTTCTCGCAAAACTTCCAGACGAAGAAGATGCAATAATCACTGACACTCAAAAGGTTATAAAGACTCTTAATTCATTATGCATTGAGATGGATAACCGGCTTGAGCTGCTTAAGGCTGCACAGTCAAGAAATATAAAGGAGTATAATGAGAAGTTTGTATCAAGAAAACTCAGTCCTGAAAAAGGCCATAAATACCTCCCATACATAGTTTTAATAATTGATGAATTCGCTGACCTTATCATGACTGCAGGCAGGGAGATCGAAGGTCCGATAGGAAGGCTTGCCCAGCTGGCAAGAGCTATTGGAATCCATCTTATTATTTCAACCCAGCGGCCATCAGCCAATATCATAACAGGATTTATCAAGGCAAATTTCCCGACCAGGATAGCATTCCGTGTATTTTCGTCTATTGATTCACGCACGATTCTCGACGCTACAGGCGCAGACAGACTGGTAGGACGAGGCGATATGCTTGTTTCATCCGGAAATGAACCTGTAAGGGTACAGTGCGCATTCATCGACACACCTGAAATTGAAGAACTCACCGATTTCATAGGGTCTCAGAAAGGTTATGCTGATGCTATGCACCTGCCTGAATTTGTTGACGACAGTGATTCTGGAGCCGGCGAGGTGGATCTGCGCAAAAGAGATCCCATGTTTGACGAAGCTGCAAGACTTGTAGTTCAGCATCAGCAGGGTTCAACTTCGCTGATACAAAGGAAGCTTTCAATTGGATACAACAGGGCGGGACGTATTATCGACCAGCTCGAAGCAGCCAGAATTGTAGGACCTTTTGAGGGTAGCAAGGCCAGGGATGTTCTTTGTACCGACTTTATAGCTTTGGAACAGATTTTGAAGAGTCTGGAGTAAAACTGATATTATGAAACTGATTCAAACCATTTTTTTATTATTTCTTCTGTCCATTTATCAGGTAAGCGGGCAGAACGATCAGGCAACCATAAAGATCCTTGACAGATTCGCTGATAATGCGCTCATGGCTCCTTCGATCTCAATGAAATTCAATCTGGTAAATGATAACCAGGCTGATAAATCAATTGATACTCTTGCAGGATCCGTAATCCTTAGCAAGGATAAATACAAGCTTATCCTACCTGACAATACTATCTGGTTCAATGGTGAAACCTCCTGGAGCTACCTCCCGGTTGAACAGGAAGTAACTATAACAAAACCTAATAAGAAGGATAATACGTTTCAAAACAAGCCTTCACTTATATTCACAATGTATAAGAAGGACTACAAGTGCAGGCTGATTGATCAGAAGACCGATTCATATACCTTAGATCTTTATCCTATTGACATTAAAAGCGATATCCTCAGGGTAAGACTTACTATCGGTAAAATATTTCTGAATCTTATCAGTCTTGAATATAAAAGACGCGATGGTATTATAAGCACCCTTAATGTTTTGGAGTATGATCTTAAGCAAATCCCTTCGGGTGATACTTTTGTATTTCCTTCTGCGAAATATAAAGATGCTGAGATAGTGGATATGCGATAGACTATTGTTGACACAATCCACTGAGGTCGACATAATCAACCCCGCTCCGGATAAGCAATCCTGACGTGATAGATATCCGAAAGCCTTTTTTTGAAGGCACTTTTAATATCTGAAATATCCTTGAAGGTAAGTGGAATATCAGAAAACTGACCATCCTGTTCCTGAAGGTAAACAATTCTTTCAACAAGTTCGCTGATAGATTCTTCTGAATATTTTAAAAGACTTCTCGACGCTGCTTCAACAGCATCTGCCATCATGACAACAGCAGTTTCTTTCGAAAATGGTTTGGGTCCCGGATAGGTAAAATCCATCTCCCGGCTTGTATCCCATGGGTGCAGGTCAGTGTATTTCTTGAAAAAGAAATAAGCAACAGTTGTTCCGTGGTGCGTTCTGATAAAATCAATTATCTGGACGGGCAACTTGAAATTCTTAGCCAGAGTAACTCCGTTTTTCACATGATTTATTATCACCTTAGCGCTCTCTTCGGGGTCGAGAGTATCATGTGGACTAATTCCATCAATCTGATTTTCAATAAAGTAATTTGGATTTGCGACTTTTCCTATATCGTGATAAAGCGATCCTGTTCTCACAAGCAAAAGATTGGCACCGGTAATTCTGGCAGCTTCTTCGGCAAGGTTGGCTACCTGCAGGGAATGCTGGAATGAACCCGGCGCCTCCACCGCCAGCTTGCGCAGCAAGGGTTGATTTGTGTCTGCCAGTTCAAGTAATGTGTTATCAGACAGGAAGAGAAACTTCTTCTCAAAAACAAAAAGAATTGGATAACCAACCAGCACCAGCAATCCGTTACCTGCAAACATGTAAAAATCCGAAATATTAACTTTGACTAAACTTCCATCCCTGTAAAAATTAAGCCCCAGGTAAAGAACTGAATAACTAATAAAGACCATCAGCCCGGTGACAAAGAGCCTGGCTCTTCTGTATATATTTGACAGAGTGAAAATCGCCGTCATGCCCGAGATAAAGCTTATGAATATGAATGTGAATGAATCATGTACCATAAATCCGCATAACATTATTGTTATCAAGAGGATAAACAACGCAAGTCTTGCATCGTAGAAGGTCCTGATTACGACTGGGATTATTACAAATGGTATCAGGAAGATGATTCTCTGACTCATATATGCTGTGACAATTCTTGTTAACACGATGAAAGAAAGTATCATTAGAATGATAAAAAGCGTTTTACGTGTAACATGAAGTACCTCCGATCTGAAGTGAGACAGAAAGAGATAAAGAATCAGATAACAGCTTGCAACGATAATAATTACGCCAACTAAACGGGGTATGGTGAATCCGGTTTCATAAGGCCATATCCCAACCACGATACCGGTACTTAGAATGAAATAAATAAGATTTAAAATATCTTTTCTTGTGGATTTCCAGGAATTCCGGATTTCAGGCATTGGTTGATTATTTTAATAACCAGATTCGGTTGCAAAAATAGATGAAATTTTTATCCTGAATAACAAAGATACATTAATATAATCTCCGTGGGTCCCTGTGTCTCCTCAATGCTCTCTGTGTAACAATAAAGAACTAACACAGAGTTACACATAGAAGTCATAGAGTTACATTGAGAAAAAATGAGAAACTTAAGGATATTTACTAATTTTGAAACAAATAAGCGGAATATGGAATTTTACATATGCGAAAATGTATTTGTACCACTGAGATCAGGACCATCACATAAAACTGAGATGCTCAGCCAGGTGCTGTATGGAGAAAAATATTCAGTAATTCAAAAGGCGGGATCCTGGCTGAAAATTGAAACACTCTTTGACAAGTACCAGGGCTGGATAGACGCTGATCACCTTCAGCACTCAACCGTTGAAGATACAGTCAATGGACATGTTCTTAACCGTTCATTACTTTGCTACAGGGATGACAAAACAAAGTTGGTACTGGAACCTGGTTGTGAGATATTTAATCCCGATTTCGCCGGGAAAGTATTCTATGCAGGAATTAATAAATATACTGCCGGTTCCGAATTCACCGAAAGCTGCATCACAACCAATGACTCACCTGGTGATTCTGCCTTGAAATTTATAAACAGCCCCTATATCTGGGGAGGCAGAATACCATCAGGTATTGATTGCTCCGGACTTACCCAGCTGGTATATAAGATAAAAGGTATTCCATTACCCAGGGATAGCTGGAATCAGGCCGAAGCCGGTAGATCCATTGACTTCATCGATCAGGCTGAATCAGGTGATCTTGTGTTTTTTGACAATGACAGAGGAAAGATAACACATGTCGGGATGATCCTGTCACGCGGACTGGTTATCCATGCCTCAGGAAGAGTAAGAATCGACTCAATTGACCACCAGGGAATCTTTAAACCCGAGCTGAAGGGATACTCGCATAAACTAAGGATGATCAGGAGAATAATGTAAAAGTCGTGCAGTCCTGCAGTACTGAAGTCTTAATATCTTAATCTTTAACATTCTTAAAATTCAAAATAGTCACTACTTATTTAGACTGCATGACTGCACGACAATAAAAAAGGCTCCTCTTTCGGGAAGCCTTATTTATTAGCTGGTATGATTACCAACCCGGGTTTTGTTCTGCTGCCAGAGTCGGATTTGCATTTATTTCAATTTGTGGTATTGGCCACAGGAATTTATAATTTGCATATGGTACTGACACAACTCCGTATGGTCCGTTATAAGGAGTGCCGAGTGTAAACGCTGAAGCAGGCGGATTACTGTTGGAAAGTTTAGCAGGGATGTCGAGCATCAGCCTGTGAATATCAGGCCAGCGGCGACCTTCCATACAAAACTCTATACGCCTTTCTACAAGAATTGCATTGATCAAAGCTGTATTATCAGCAAAAGATGCTGCTGTATAGGCTTGTGTGGCAGGAGTAGCCAGAGCCCTGTTTCTTACCAGATTAAGAGTATTTAATGCGAGAGTAGCGTCGCCGGCATTACCTCTTCTGGCATATGCTTCAGCCAGGTTTAGTAATACCTCTGCGTACCTGATAACCGGAGCTGCATCAGTAAAGTTAACAACATCCTTGTATTTTTCTGAAAACACCATACCTGTGAAAGTATAAGTCATAGTTGCACCTCTTCGTTTATCATCAGCAAGCCATGACGGATTTCTCCAGATGATTGGGCTGATACATACCAGTGCTCGTCCATGACCATTATACATCTGTGGTAAAGAACCATTTGTAGTAGGGTTGTTTGACGCAGAGTTTTCAATAGAAAAGATTGATTCATTATTTGCATAATTGCTTGTAAATGGACCATCAGGTGTGGCAGTTAAGGAATAACCATCAGCTGCCGGAAGTGCAGCCAGCTTCTGTGCTTCAATAACCACATTGTTCCAGTCCCACATCTGCTGATAAACTCTAGTTTTATAGGCAATAGCGGCACCTTTGGTAGCCCTAACAATCTTTAGGTTGCCGGCCCTCAGTGATTTCCCGGGAAGGTTAGTCTCTGCAAAATTAAGATCATCCAAAATTTTTGCATAGCATTCAGCAACGGTATTCCTGCTTTGTGTTGTCCCATCGTCTATTGCAACCTGTGTGGTGTATGCTTTAGTTCTGTAAGGAACACCAGGATGCGAAGCATCTGAAGTCTCTTTATATGGTCGGGCAAAGTGAAACAAAAGCTCAAGATGAGAGATTGCTCTCATAAAATAAGCTTCTCCAAGATATTGGTTCCCGACAGTTTCGGTTATAACTTTATTGGCAATTGCGCTATTGACACCGTCAATAACCATATTACACCTGTTAATCAGTCTGTAAGTATCACTCCAATAAGCTTCATTATTTGCAGTAGAAGTTGTGTAAGTTCCTTCATAGGTAAACTGATAAAATGCCTGGAGGTTTACGGCATCTTCCCCACGGCAATCCCCCTGTTCAACAAAAGCTGCACCAAAAGGATAACCACGTCCGGTTCCATTGGCAGGGTAATAACCACGTTCTGCTCCGTTATACATTCCAACTACAGAGAGGTCGACAAGACTCGGAGTGGAATAAGCTGCAGTTTCTGAAATATTATTATACGGCGAGAGGTCAATTATTTTCTTGCATGATCCAATTAACAGAACAAGAATAAAGACCGGTATTAAAACCAGTTTTTTTGTGAGTGTTTGGTCCGAAAATATCTTTTTCATAATCTGATAATTTTAACTGTTATAAACCAAGGTTAATACCAAATGTAATAACCCTCTGTAATGGAGTACCATTATAATCGGTGCCATCAATCTCCATTTCCGGATCGATCCCCTTATAAGGTGTAATCATAAACATATCCTGGCCCTGGGCAAATATTCTTAAGCTTTCGATATTCAGCTTACGCAGAATTTCTTTTGGAAGACTATAGCCAATTGTGAAAGTTGAGAGTTTAATGAAGTTACCCTTTTCAACCCATCTTGTACTGGCCTGGTCAGATAAATTCACGAAGTTTCCACCTGCTGCCCATAATTTAGGAGTCCAACCGTCTCCGGGATTATTTTCATCTTTCCATCTTCCGAGTATCTCAGTACTGTTGTTGGTGAAATTCTGGTTCAGAAGGTCCATCCTGGTGCGGTTCATAATCATATTACCACCACTGAATCTAAACATTACATTAAGGTCAAAGCCCTTATATGATGCTTTAGTACTAATAGCACCGAAATAGGTTGGAAGTGATGAACCAAGAATCTTTTTGTCTGCATTTCCAAGCTGGCCAGCAGGCACACTGACATTGGTTTGATTGTTCGGATCATAATTAACATAAGTTGATGTGGGAATATTAGCCTGAACAATCTGGCCATCTGCCTTTCTGTACATCGGGTTTCCATTAGCGCTATTTACCCCAACATAATCATATCCATATATTGCACGATATGATTGTCCTACCCGTATGATCGTATAATTATAAATCATATCGAGATTATTATAGAGTGCGTCAACTTTGTTACCGGCAAATGTTATATTACCATCAACCGACCAGTTGAAGTCATTACCCCTTATAATATATGCCTCTGCAGACAGCTCATAACCCCAGTTCTTCATACTTCCGATGTTCTTATTAATAGAGTTCAACGGGATTCCGAGCGAGGGAGGTGTTGGAGCTGCAAGAATGAGTCCATCCTGATTATTCATAAAATAATCAAAGGTGAATTTATATTTTCCGTCGAATAACAGAATATCGAATCCCGCATCGTACTTCGTACTTATTTCCCATTTCAGCTGATCATTCCCAGCCTGGCTATACCCAATACCATTGTAGTCTGCATATTTTGCTGAGCCATAAAGACCGAGATATGGATAGTTACCAATATCGACGTTTCCAACTTTAGCATAAGAAGCTCTCAACTTAAGGTCAGAGATGACCTGGCTTAATGCCTCCATGAATGATTCTTTTGAAACCGTCCATCCGACAGATATGCCAGGGAATGTTCCATATCTGTTCTTCAATGGTAATGAAGAGATTCCATCATATCTCACGGAACCCTGTAAGAAGTATTTTCCTTTGAAGTTGTAATTTAATCTTCCGGCGTAGGAAGTAAAGCCATTCTCAGCCAATGATCCACCAGAAGTCTGAATTCCATAGGTGCCAGAAATCAAATTCTGATTAAAAAATTCATTCGAAAGATTGGTTCCCTGCCCATAGAAACTATTTACTCTCTGTGACTGGAATTCATTAACAAGAACCAGACCTACGTTATGAGAAGAAGCAAAAGTTTTATTATAGGAAAGAATATTTTGCAGGTTCCACCTCAACTGATTACGGTAGTCATTGTAAACAAGTCCAAGACTACTCTTTCCATCACCATGAATCGGATTCCAGTAAAGGAAACCTTCGGTAGAAGAATTATCCACACCCATCTGGGTTTTGAAATTCAGTGAAGGAAGAATAAAGAACTGAGCATAAATATCAGAAATCGTATGGAAAACTTTAGAAGTCTGAACATTGTTTTTGAGTGTATAAACAATATTCGGCAAATTATCTCCAATGGTTGTTGCATTATTCCATTTTCCAACCAGGTTGGCACCTGGTTCAAGGTTATAGCCGGTTGGGTCAGCTGAATTATAGATAGGAGTATTGGGTAACTGACGGATTGCTGAAAAAATATTACCTGAAAGTGAATTGGTTCCGGTATTCAAACCAAATAATTCATTTTTGGTAACAGAGATGCTGGCTCCGACGGTTAACCATTTCTTTATTTTCTGATCGGCATTACCTCTGAATGAATAACGTTTCATCTCGTTAGGAATTGTAACCCCTTCCTGTTGAGTATAACCTAAAGAAAAATAGTAAGTTGATTTATCTGTACTTCCTGAAAAAGACAGGTTGTGATCCTGCTGTTTTGCATTTGTCTTTAAGACGGCTCTCTGCCAGTCAGTATCAAATACCCTGCCGGGATAGGCTGCACCATCATTTGAAGCCCAGTTGGCCTGACCTCTGTTTGAACGTTTTTCATTAGAAATTGTAACAAAATCGGCTGAATGCAGAAGATCAAAAAGTCTTACCGGTGATGCAATGCCAAAATAGTTATTATAATTTACATGAAATTTACCACCTGAACCACGCTTGGTAGTAATCAGAACTACACCATTAGCAGCTCTTGAACCATATATAGCAGTTCCTGAACCATCCTTTAGTATCTCCATAGATTCAATATCAGCAGGGTTGATATCACCGAGTGCGTTAGTATTCGCCTGACCACCCTGATCTCCTGTAAATATAGGAACGCCGTCAACTACAACAAGCGGATAAGTACCGGAAGATATTGATCCTACCCCCCTGATCCTAAACCTTGGTGCAACTCCGAGCACCCCGGACTGAGTTGTTACCTGGACACCCGCTGAACGTCCTGCCAGGGCTGCATCAAAGCTTGGTGTTGCGAGGTTTGCAAGAGCGTCGCCTTTAACAGTCGATATTGCTCCGGTAACTTCTCTTTTCTTCTGGACACCATATCCAACCACAACTACCTCGTCAACTTTGAATACATCAAGTGCTAGAACAATATCGATTTTCGTCCTTCCTTCAATTGAAATATCTTGGGTCTTAAAGCCAATGTAGCTCACTACCATAGTTTTGGCAGTTACAGGTACTGAAAGGAAATATTTCCCATCAGCTGCTGTCAGAGTACCAAGTGTAGTTCCTTTAACAAAAATTGTTACCCCGGGTAAAGGCAAACCATCTTCGGAACTGGTCACAGTCCCCATTATTTGCACTGTTTGGGCCATAACAAGAGTGCCTGTTATGAGAAACAGTGAAAAAAGCGTTAGGATTTTTTTCATAAAGTCAAGTTTAGGTTAATAGGTTAATTCGCGTCGCTAATATATTTATTTATTTCATATGACTATTATCACGATTAAGAATATTTAACTTGATTTAACAAAAAGCTACTGATTACTGATATGCTCATTAATGAATTTAAGAATTTGTTCTTCAGCAGCTACTGTGTTCGCAACTATAATGTCTCCTTTTGCTATTATATCGGAAGCAAACGGCTTGTCAATTAGTCCGGAAGCATTGATTTTAACATTAAGAAAGGCCCCTATAACACATGAGCGCAAAGCAAGTGCGCCTACCCCGGCGTCACTTATAGAATTTGGATTCCCACTTTCCGCCATAAAGTTGATAAGCCCGAATCCTGAATAAGCGGTCTCCATTACTTTTAATGGAACTAGCATAGCATTTTTAGTCGCTTCCTGAACGGCTGCTTCTTTTACCTTTTTATCCTCTTCAGATTTTTTAGGAAGTGAAAAGGCTTCCATTATTTTGTTAAATGCTAAGGTGTCTTCATCAACAAGAGCCAGAAGAGTGTTCTGAAGTTCTTTACCTTTTTCTGCCCAGTCAGAAAATTCTCGCCATCTTTTGTCCCATCCTCTTTTATGAGATGACAGGTTGGCAACCATTGTTCCAAGAGCAATACCAATGGCTCCCATATAAGCAGAAACGGATCCTCCCCCCGGAGCAGCCGATTCTGAAGCTGTTTCATTCATGAACGCCTTGAGAGTCATATCGATAAGCTTAGGTTTTCCCTTACCTTCCATGACATACTCAATAATTTTTTCATCAGGATTGAACGGATGAATATCATTCAATCCCATCGATCTGACAGCAATCTTTAGCAGCTCTTCATCGGAAATGCCCGACGACCTCTCCTGTTTAGCAAGATAGTACCGTCCAGCATCAAGTAATGACTTCAGAGGTATAAGTCCCACAAGTTCGGAACCGGTAACTCTTACACCTCTGGAATCTGCTTTCCTGCATACTTCATCGAATGCAATATGCACTGGTGTAACAGAAATATTAGTGAGGTTCATCGAAATTTGTGCTATGCCATATTCTTCAATATACCATCCTATTGCTTTCACAGATTTCAAAGAACCGGGGAGCATGATTTTTTCACCATTTTCATCTTTCAAAATCTTTCCTGTAACCGGATCGCCTTCCCGCTTAGGTCGACCTTTTTCCCTGACATCATATGCGATTGCATTGGCACGTCTGGTGGATGTTGTATTAAGGTTTACATTAAACGCAACCAGAAAGTCACGGGCACCAACAGCTGTTGCGCCTGAACGTATATTGAACTCCGACGGTCCGAAATCGGGCTTCCATTCAGGATCTGTAAGCTTCTTTCTGAGGCCCTCATACTCACCTGACCTGCAGTTTGCAAGATTTCTCCTTTCAGGTTTGCTTGCAGCATTTTCATAACAATAAACCGGGATGCCCAATTCTCTCCCGATTCTTTCCGCAACTTCGTGTGCCAATGAGACAGTCTCCGCCATGGTCATCCCTGAAACCGGTACAAATGGACAAACATCCGTTGCCCCCATCCTTGGATGTGCTCCATGATGCTTTGACATATCTATTAATTCCGAAGCTTTCTCTACTGAACGGAATGCTGCTTCAGCTACTGATTCTGGGCTTCCGACAAAAGTAACAACAGTTCTGTTAGTGTCTTTCCCGGGATCCACATCGAGAAGTTTTACACCTTCAACTGATTCAATAACATCGGTTATCTGTTTAATGATCCCCATATCCCGGCCTTCACTGAAATTCGGAACACATTCTACTATCTTCTTTTCCATAAATAAAATTTATTTTTGTCTTTTTTCTGTGGATCTCTGTGATCCAGATAACTATCAGGACTCTATTGATCACAGTGCAATAAAAAAGTTCAGAACTAATACAGAGGTACACTGAGAAGATACAGAGTTTCACAGAGTTAATTAATTTATTATCTTCCCTTTCAAAATCACTTTCTCAATCAGGTTACTGCCAAAAGCGTACGGCATATACTCGTATGATGGTATTATTTTAGTAATGAATACATTGGCGACTTTTCCCCGGGCTATAGATCCGTGCGTGTCTGAAATTCCCATAGCATAAGCAGTATTAATTGTTACAGCATTAATAACTTCCTCCGGAAGCATCCTTAATTTGATACAGCCCAGTGACATTACAAATTTCATATTACCAGATGGTGATGATCCAGGATTATAATCCGAAGCGAGTGCGACTGGCAATCCGGCATCAATCATCTTTCTGACCGGGGGATCTGTCATGCCCAGGAAGAATGCTGCTCCCGGGAGCAATGTAGGCATTGTATCCGATCCAATCAATGTTATTATTTCCTCATCCCCGGTAAATTCCAGATGATCAACCGAAAGGGCATTGTACTTAACGCCGGTCTGGATACCTCCCGAGTAATCAAGTTCATTTGCATGTATTTTGGGTATCAGGCCGTACTTCATGCCAGCCATCAGTATTCTTTCAGTATCTTCAACATTGAAAAATCCCTTATCGCAAAAGACATCGATAAATTCAGCAAGTTCCTCCGAGGCAATAACCGGTATCATTTCATTGATTACCAGATCGACATATTTACTCTTGTCATTATGAAATTCTTCAGGTATTGCATGCGCTCCGAGAAAAGTGGCTCTGACTTCGATTGGACTGTTTTCCCTGATACGTCTGATTACTCTCAGCATTTTCAGCTCATCGGCTGTATTCAGCCCATATCCGCTTTTTATTTCAACTGCACCAGTCCCAAGAGAAATTATCTCATTTATTCTATCAATCGATTGTTCAAACAATTCATCTTCTGATGTTACATGAAGTTTTTTGGCGGAGTTAAGAATTCCTCCTCCTCTTCTGGCTATTTCAGCATATGACAGTCCCCTGATTTTATCAATATATTCAATCTCACGACTCCCCGAATAAACCAGGTGGGTGTGAGAATCACAAAAAGAAGGAAATACAAGTCTCCCCGATGCATCAATTATCTCCATATTTGAAGAATCGGCCATAAGATCGGTATAACCCCGATCACTCATTTTGCCGAAATTGCTTATCAGTCCATCCTTAATATATAAGAAGGCGTCTGTAATTGTACCAAGTTCAGACATATCCTTTCCGCATACCTTTAATTTAGGAGCATCTTCTGTCTGTACAAGATACCTGATATTTTTAATAAGTAATCCTGTAAGCATTTAGTCGTATAATTATGGTTCTAAGGTAGCAAATATTAAAAAACCCGATGGTTATTTCCATTTTTCTTTATCTTTAACGCTATGAACCAAACCTATAACCAATGAAAAAGACCCTTACTTTTTTACTCATTTCAATGCTTTTTCTTTCCGTATCTGCCCAGGAAAAGAAGGTAAAAACCGGATGGAAATTCGGGGGAGCTCTTCCCGCTGTTACTTATGACTCTGATCTTGGGTTGGAATATGGTGCCCTTGCAGAATTTTTCAACTATGGTGACGGAAGCAAATATCCTGACTGGCTTGATCATACTTACACTGAAATTTCGAGGTATACCAAAGGGAGCGGCATTTACAGGTTTATGTTCGAATCACGTCATATCATTCCTAATGTACAATGGATCAGCGATCTCAGTTATCTACCTGATAAGGCAGCTGCATTTTACGGATTTAACGGATATGAATCTGTATTTAATAAGAAATGGATGGATGATAAAATGAGTGATGACATTTACAGATCCAGAATGTTCTATCGCTTCCAGAAAAATCAGTTCAGATTTAAAAATGACTTCCAGGGAAAACTTTCAGGAGATCATTTTAAATGGAACGCCGGGTTTGCATTCCAGGATTTTACGGTAAGCTCTGTTAATATAGATAAACTAAACAAAGGGAAGAAGGAATTACTCCCAACAGTTGACTCTGTTCCCGGGCTGTTCGAACGTTATCAGGCTCTTGGCATTATTCCTGGTGAGGAAGCAAAAGGTGGCTGGGTTAACACTGTCAAGGTTGGTCTTACATGGGATAGTCGTGATAACAAACCGAATCCGATGAAAGGCCTCTGGACAGAGATTGGAATTGAAGCTGCACCAAAATTTCTTGGAAATAATACCGGCTTTTCTAAGCTTTATATTATACATCGTCAGTATTTTACACTGATTGAAAAGAACCTGTCGCTTGTTTACCGTCTGGGATATCAGGCAACAATCTCAGGCCACACTCCTTTCTACTATGAATCGCAGGTAATCACTTCACGTCTTACCGGAGCAACTTCGGAGGGTCTTGGCGGGGCAAAAACACTGAGAGGCGTTCTTCGTGACCGTGTTGTAGGTGATGCGTTCTTTATGGGAAATATTGAATTAAGATGGAAACCATTATATTTCAGATTCTTAAAACAAGATTGTTATCTTGGACTTAATGGATTTTATGATTTTGGAAAAGTAACCAAGGATATAAAACTGCCAGCAAATCTTCTGAGTAACTTTAATGAAAAATATCCTACCGAAAGCTTCTCTGATTATTTTAAACCTGGACCTGATAAACTCCATCAGAGTGCCGGTATTAGTGTAATGCTTGTAATGAATCAGAACTTTGTAGTTGCAATTGATTGCGGTAAAGCCTTTAATGAACAGGACGGAAATATTGGATTCTCGATCGGTTTGAATTACCTGTTTTAAAATATATGGTAGGGGATGTTTTAATATGTAGGGGAGCGTTCCGATCCTTCCCTGCATAATTTATTTTGTAACAGGAACTGGTTGTGGTTTCGCTATATGCAGTCTATTTTCAAGGAGTGGAATAATGATCTTGAATTTCTGCATTTCCTGCATCCTTGCTGCTTCAGCTTCATCATCAATTGATTTCCACTTACTAACCAACTCGAGACTATCAGCTTTCATTCTAAGCAATCTGGCGGTCTGTTCGTCTTGTGTATAAAGAACTTTCATTTTCTCATCCAGCAACCGCTGGTCTTCTCTGACTTTACGGTACAAAGTCTGCATTTCTGCTGAAGACGGCAACCGGGGAGAATTATTTTTATTATACAGTTCACTTGCAAGGGCAAGCTGGTATTTCCAGAATCTGTCTCCCTGCAGTAAAGACCTGCCTTTATTTATTATTCCTTCAACCTTTCCTTTTTCACTCACTACCACTTTATCTGGTTTGGAGATAAAGAGATAACCACATAAGATAAGCAGGGCTATTATTATCACAACTGCTTTATACATTGCGTAAAAGTTTCAGAAAATTAATATATTAAAATCAATTATTCCTTTTTTGCAACCTCAGTTTTATCAACTTTTTTTTCATCCTCAGCTGGGTCATACTGTGATGCTTTCTTAAATTCTTTCATTCCCTGTCCGATCCCTTTCATCATCTCCGGAATTTTCTTCCCGCCAAAAAGAAGTACTACTACAAGCAAAATAAGTAAGATCTCTGTTGCACCTAAATTTCCCATCGTTTTAATTTTTAAAATTTTACAAAACTATAAATAGTTTATTTAATTCCTATTCATTTAATAAAATCAAACTGTTAAATAAACAAAATTAGACCATAACAATAACTACTAATCTGTTAAGGATATTAAATTCAAAATCTGATAGAGAGGAAATGAATAAAATAAATTTAAACTTAATTTGATTCCGCGTTGTTTATTTAACATAATTTTAAGTAACACTATTTTTCAAGTTATTTAGTTTTGCAACAAGACTATAAAATACAATTCAGTAGTTATGACTTTGACTAAACTACAAGCTTACATTTTTCTGACTCTAATATCAATTGACCTGTTTAGCCAGGAAAGTTACAAAGACACGCTCAGAATTTCACTTCAGCAAGCAGACAGTATTTTTATTTCAAAGAATCTTTCCCTTTTGGCAGAAAGATGTAATGTCAATGCTTCAATAGCTCAGGTTATTCAGGCAAAGCTGTTCCAGAATCCAACACTGTCTGTTAATCAGAATGTAATAAACACAGAATATCAGAGCAACGGCGGAAGAAAATGGTTCGACTATACTGACAAGGGAGAAACAAGTATTCAAATTGACAAGCTGTTTCTACTGGCCGGAAAGAGAAATAAACAGATTAAGCTGGCGCAAATGAATTCGGACAAGGAGGGCCATGTTTATTTCGATCTGTTACGCACTCTGAAATTTTCAATGCATAGCAGTTTTTACAATATCTACTTCTTAAACCGTATATTAAAAGTCTACGACAGGGAAATTGATTCACTAAAGAAGCTCATTTCGGTCTCTGAAGAGCAGTACAAGAAAGAATTCATTTCAAAAAAGGAGTTATTGAGACTAAAAGCAACTCTTTTTTCTCTTGAAAGTGAACAGCTGGATTATTCAACTCAGTGCACAGGCATGCTAACTGATTTGAATTTGTTAATGCATACCTCCAATATCCGTTATCTGCCTCAATTTGGGTTCAACATAGTTGATGACTTTTCACCTGCTAATATGCAGTTAAAGTCATTGATTGACACAGCGATGATATCGAGGTATGATCTGAAAATGGCTCAATCCGACCTCAGCATAAGCCAGATGAACCTTGCATATCAGAAAGCATTGGCTGTTCCTGATATAACAATATCTGGTGGTTGGGACAGGAATGGAAGTTTTATCCACAATTATAATTATCTGGGGATTCAGACCGCACTTCCTCTCTTCAACAGAAACCAGGGAAATATTAAATCAGCGAGACTTATAGCAGAAAGTAATAAATATAAACTGGAAGGTGCAGAAGAGCAGATAAAGGCTGATGTAATAAGCGCATATACCAACGCACTGGAAACAACTCGTTTGTATAGCCAGTTTGATAAGAATTTTATTGATGATCTGGATAAAATATCCCAAGAGATGCTGAGAAACTTTGAAAAAGGGAATATTAGTCTCATTGAATTTATTGATTACTATGATGCTTATAAACAAAATGCAGTACAGTTTAATAAGCTTATGTATAATTTGATAAACTCAATTGAAAACATAAATTTCAGCGTGGGTAAAAATATTATCATAAAGTAATTATGATAATTCGGATCAAACATGATTTAAACATCTGATAATGAGAACAACTTCATTGATTTTATTAATTGCATGCATCCATTTGATTTTTACGGGATGCGCTCATAAGAAGGTTATTGCCGTGGATAAGAAAAACTGCCTCACAGATCTGATGGAAAAATCAATAACTGTTGACACCGTTAAAAACGAAAGCGTTCAGGATGAGTTAAAGCTGACTGGCAAGGTGACTTTCGATGAAGAGAAAGTTATAAAAGTCTATCCGGTAGTAAGTGGAATTGTTACAAGTGTAAAAGTCGGACTTGGTGATCGAGTTACTAAAGGGCAGATACTGGCAGTGATAAAAAGTACCGAAATGGCAGGAGTGGAAAATGATGTAAATATTGCCAGATCGGATTATGAGATAGCCTTGAAAAATTTTAGTGCCTCAGATGACATGTTTAAAAGCGGAGTAGCATCAGGTAAGGAATATCTAACCGCAAAAGAAGAATTACAGAAAGCAAAATCGGTATTGGAAAAAGCAACAAATATTTCAAGTATTTATGGAGACAGCAGCAAAGCTTTCTATGTAAAATCACCGATAGATGGCGTGATAGTTAGCAAAAGTATTAACACAAATTTACAAATCAGGCCTGACTATAATGATAATCTTTTTACCATCTCAGATCTTAAAAGCCTTTGGGTTATGGCAAATGTATTCGAATCTGATATATATAAAGTTAAGAAAGATTATGAGGTCGAGGTTACAACCCTTACTTACCCTGACAAATTGATTAAGGGTAAAGTTGATAGAATATATGATGTACTCGATGACGTCACAAAAGTAATGAAAGTAAGGAT
>Ga0302271_10001339_pt1 | contig 23819 bp, 15 predicted proteins | sample III_Bog_N1_1_FD_198767 | JGI IMG/M metagenome (GOLD analysis project Ga0302271, IMG submission 198767) | Peat permafrost microbial communities from Stordalen Mire near Abisko, Sweden - III_Bog_N1_1 | ecosystem: Environmental > Terrestrial > Soil > Wetlands > Peat | place: Sweden: Abisko... | reverse complement strand
ATTCAAGTATTTTTCATAAATATTTCAGCAATAAAATAATCTTCCATTTTATAAATTACTTCTCTTTTCATTTTATTTATAGTTTTTATCCCCATTTTCATCTTATAACTCATCTCACTACTTATAAATGATAACTTTGAAACTGCTACTCAAATAAGCATACTCCCTCAACCCCCCTCCCAAACAATCATACCTTTTTGATTTTTTTTGGTGTTTCTATAAGTTATATCGGGAATCACCAAAAAACTCCCTCCCCTTTAAGAAAAAGGAATTTATTTCAAAAGCAAAAGTGTCTATCTCCGTTAATTAGACAGATTGGCATAGAAGTCAAGATTACGTCAGAGGATAGATAATCAACGCACAAAACAAAACAAAAAAGGGAAATAGAGGGGTTTCAGATTTTAAAGCAATTTAGATCAAATAGACTGTAAGGTTTTCTTAGTGCATCTGATTATTCTTTTAAGAACTATTTGAAAATGAAGAAAAGCACAAAAAAAATAGAAAAATTGTTACAAAACATCAGTAATTTTGTTATTTTTGATATATTTTGAGAACTGGAATGTATTGATAGTTGTAAAGAGAGTTTGATTAACATATCTTGAGTGTGTGTGCGTGTGTTTATCTATTCTACTCGCTTAAATCATTCTCTGTCTGTTATCTTTCCCACAGAAGCTTTGCTCATTAAAAATTATGAATTCCAAAACAAACGAAGCAAGTAATTGATTTTTTTCATCAAAACACACAAAAATACTCAGAAAATATCTTCAATATCAGAAAAAAGAACCAAACCAAAACAAAAGTACCAAAAATACATATTTCCAATACACACCGAAGTATGGGCTAAGAGGCATCAATCACTTCCTCTCTCTCCAATTCCTCTGAGAAGCAAAATCAGAAGCGCGGAGTATCTGAAAAAATCGCTAGGAGTGTGGGTGTGGAGCTAAACGAGGTAGTTGCATTATCTCAATTTCTGCTGAGCAACGGGTATAAACTCTCCGAAGCTGAACTAGGAAGAGGAGGATCAGCTGTTGTATTCGCTGCCTAGTTCACTGATACCGTCAGCCCCTAATAGTCTCCAAATCATTAATAAATTGAATTATCTCACAAGCCCCTTGCGATAAAGCTAGTGAAATGCAAAAAACCAGGAAAAGATGAGGATATCATAAAAGAGTTTAATATTTTAAAATAAATCCACAGTCCACATGTCGTAGAAGCTATTGATTTGCTGTAGTATCAATCACCCTGCAATGTTATCCTCATCACCGTCATTGAGCAATGCAAGTGTAAGGGATATTTTTGAAAAAATTAGTTAGTTATTGAAAACAAAAATTAGAAAAATAAGAAAAATCAAGGGGTATAACTTTATGAATTGATAGATAAGATGTTTAACTTATTAATCTGAGTGAAAGTAACGAAGATTGTGTTCTACCAAAAGTAATCTAATTTACAAGAAGTAGCTGGGAACTGCTCACTCCCCAGTCTTTTCAATTCATCCCCTCCCCCCACCCCCCCCCCCTCATTTTAATAACTGTTATTGTTCAACTAATCTATTTTTTCTTTAAAAACTAATCCAAAATGTGTTTTTTTTCCCCCTATTCTTATTAGATAATCTGCACACTTACATGCGATAACACAAAATCATCCCTTCCTCTGATATCTTAAAAATATGCATGTAGCTTGCTAAAGGCTTAGACTCTATCCACAAACAAAATATCCTGCATCTCGATATCAAACCAAGTAACATTATGCTCGGATTCGATGGAAACTGGAAATTCATCGATATGGAAGTCTCCGTCCTGCTTCACCATTCAGGAATTTCAGTAAACAAAAAAAAAGAATAATTTTCAAGAAAATACAATGTTTTGATTTTAATTTGTCTTATTAGACGGGGATTACACAGATGTATTGTTCACCGGAATAACTGCAAGCTAGCTATAAGAATTCAGGCAATAAGATTATACAAGCTAGTGATGTATACAGTTTAGGATTGGTGTTCTGCGAATTGCTAGGTGGACTCAAAGATAAGCGATAAGTGATCCAGCATAAAACTAAAGAAGGTAATGGGAGTTCGATCTTAATACCTGATGGGATGATGATGAGTTAATTTTAAGAGTAACTCTACAGATAGATAATATTACCAATGATTCAGCATGATCCATTGTAGAGAATCGATGTTGTTACAGTATTGAAGATCTTGAATTAGCTTTCATATTAGTTTTAAGAAGAAGAGAATCAACGGCTACAATCATCAGGGGCGTAGAAGTTCAGTCCGCTGTTAACTCCAAAGTGTAATTTACAGTAATAGCAAGCTTAATAGTTGCTAAAATACCAACAATAATAACAAAACTAATAGAGTCTATAACAATAATAATAATAATAATTCAGATAACCTCTATCCGATCGGAGTCATTACGCTAGCAGTGCAAATTAAACTCATAGAAACAGCTGCAATTTCAGTAATCCTAATAATCCATTCACACCATAGCAGTAATAGTTTACGAATCTGCAGATAAATATTTCGAAATAGCCAACTTTGAACAATCAGTTCAACACGCAGCATCTCTTTAACTAAACAATCAAGACAATTAATCCACCTAGTTAATTAAACTATACCTATTCCAACAACTCTAACTCATGAATTAGAGATATCTCCTGCGATTGATGAAAATAAACAAAACTCATCTAGTTTATTTGAACTCTTTTTTTGATTTCTTTCTTTTTTTCAAAGCATCCATCATGCTGCTCTTCTTGTTCCATATTGTTCATATAATTCTGTGTGCCATTTACTTTTTACTTCCCTCTAAACAAACTTTCTAATTGTATGCTTGTTTTGCATAAATCAATTAGCATTATCTAATTTACGAATTTGGAAATTTTATAATATGTGAAAAAAGCACTGGATTTCTCCTAAAATATCTACACCTCTTTTAACTCTTATTAGTCCCAAAAAATACAATGAATTTAAGTAAGTCATCACACATTTATGTAGCTATTGTACAAACGTAAAAAAGCACAGACTAATAAAAGTGTCATTTTTACTTGCTAATCTGCTATCTTCCCCCTTCTCAAAACCAATTAATGTTGCCTTTTCCTCACCATGCTTCAACAATGTATTATCTTTTTTTAATCAATTTCTCAATGACTTCTTGTCCTTTATCTTTATCACCGTTGAAGTATTGCTCACTGATGATTTTCACAAACGCATCTTGCACTGAATCAGGCATGTATTTTGCAGTGCCGCATACAAATATCCTAATTTTCTCAATGTTCTCAAAGATCATGGCAGCAAGTTTTGGTGCTTCTTTAACTATCAGATGCTGCACATAGACTTTATCCTCAAATTCACGTGAAAACGCAGAATACTGTTTAATTCTGATAAATTTTAAACCAAACAAAAAATTTCAAAATCAAATACTTTATGATCATAATTTTTCAAAGTTTTACTTGTTTTCCTGATTCATTTTCGTGAGGTAATCTCCATAAAGATAGTCCTTCTTGCTATGTCTACATCCAAAGAATAGAACTGTCTTATCTTTGTAGGCTTCCTCATCCAATTCTTTCTGTTTTATTTCAGTTTCTCGATGCTAAATAAAACTAATAAAAGGAGCGACTCCCGTTCCTGGCCCAACCATTATCACAGGCGTTTAAAGTGCATCCCCCAAAGGAAAGCACATTGTACCTTTTTTCACCCACATTGCAACATTATCCCCAATTATCGAATTACTTAGGAATTCACTACACAAACCAGTAATCTATCTCTAGAACTTTGTCTTGTAGTTCACCACTGCTAGAGTCACTGATAAAGCATTTGAAGTCGTCTTGGGATTCATGTGATGCTGTGAATCAGATGAAATGCTATAAAGCCTATGCTGCTGCAAGGGTGTAGCGTGAATTAAATATTCAATGGGTAATTTCACAGTGTGAAAATCATCTAATATTTCAGCTAGATTTCTCCGCTCTCTCACTGCATATTCATAATATTCATTGCGTCCTTCTTTGGAACTCAATTCGATGCACTTTTCTTTATGCAACTCATCATCTGTGAAGTGACTCATGATGTTAAACATCTACTTTGATGGTGGTTGGGTTATTGCCAGCCATTAACTCAGCAATTCTTTCACAGTCATGATCTAGGGTAATTTATTGTTTCCACCTGAAATGAAGGTTATCTTGATGACCTACTCAAGTGATACTCCGATATGTTTAGCAACTGACTCACAGACTACTGGTGAGTTCTTAGGTAAAATACAAGCGATATCCCCTGGGAGGTAGTTTGCAATTTTGTCAGATTAGAGCTCAATGTGTCGAGTTATTTTAGATTCTCCTGGAGATGTCAAGATATTGTTACAAATTAGTTTAGCATTCACGCAGGAATTCTGGCTGCAGCCAAGTGGAGTAGGTAATTGCTTCCAGTTATGTTCTCTATTAACACAGTGCAAACAAACAAAATAAAATCAATGATCAAACGATTCCTTTAATCTTTTTGTTGCCTTTTTCATTTATTTTCAAATTATCCCTTTGAAATAAATAGTATTTTTAGCTGCTGTTATTTCAATTAATTGTCTTTTTTTACATAGCTTGGATTGTTTCTTCATCTGGTTATTCGATGAATTCTACTTGACATTTCGCTTCTGGTAGCTATGCAGCTTTCAATTCGGCATCATCGAAATTCTTCATAGGAAAATGTTTCTTCAGACTTTCAAGCAACTGCTGAATCCAAATATCAAACACACCATCGATTCCGAGTGGATGCTAATCATCGCCTAGACCTCTATCACATAAAGATGTTGCTCCAAGTTGCAGTAGTCTCTAGAATAATTTCCTACCAACTGCATTGAAAAGTTTATACGAGCTATCACCTAATCCGAGCAATCCAAACTTCATTTCTGATAATGCATCTGATGGAAGATCTTTAATCAGCAAGAATTACCAGAATTATTTCATATTTCCAGGACATTCCCCTTGGCCTGTCGTGGATACAACGAAAATCACGTAGGTTTCTTCTGGCAGACGGGTAATAGGATAATCATCGAGAGAAGATACAAATGGTTTGAATTAGCGGTAGATTAAGAGCTACTCGATTTCTTCTGCTATCCCTTTAGCAGTACCTGTTTCAGAGCCATATAAGATGAGAATATCATGGTTGGGGATGTCACGAGAAGAAGGAGATTGACTCATTTTTTTAAGAATAGTAAAAACACTTAGTAAAGGTTAGCTATGCTAATCTATCTTCTTCTTCTTTTTTGCAGGTTGAAATTGCTTTTCTTCTTTTGGAATTGTTCTGGAATCTAAAGGCCTTAACACAACACTTTTATGAAGATTAATGATCTGATCCTTTGGGGAAGATAATTTTAGATCATTAGTCAAACCTAGAAGATTTAAGGACAATTCCAAGACAAACCAAGAACAATCTCGAAAATCAGTCACGACAACAAAAGCCCAAAAGAATTTAAGTTTCGCTTATCAAAATGAATATTTTGGAATTAACATGGCTGGAAGAAAACAATTGGATTTTTGGGATGGATGAAAATATTTTTGTAGGTTAGTGGAAAGTACTATTATAAATGTAGGGAAAAGAACCACTAACATATGCAATAGTTTCTGGAATATCGCATAATAAAACCACCAGATTATTTCTGGATTTATTTTTGATTATTTTGCACTGGATTATTGATAAATTCATATCGAACAATATTTCAAATAGAAGCATTTAGAAATTGAGATTCAAAGAAATACTAATCAGATTCAAGAAGGCAAAAAATATGGAATACATCGAAAGGTTGTTTCAGTTGTTTTCATTTATCAATCATTTAGGAAAACCAAGAAACCAAATAAAAAAGGGAGAGGAGGGAGGAATATTTTATCAAATAGAGTATGCTATTGAAAAATATTATGGAAAAAAAGAGATGATTTTGTGAGGGATTGAGTTTGTTTCTTTGTTGGAATTATTAATTATTATTTTTTGTGTGCCTATTGCTAGTAATCTAGAGTAACTAACGATTTCTTATATGAGAATTGCTTTAATTGCAAAAGAGATCCAACTATTGTTTTGTGGGAGTATTTCAGTTAATAAAACCTTCTTTTATTATTTTTGTTTTCTCGCTGGATTTTGTTCCCATCAAAGTAATCTCTTTGTGCTTCTAAGTAACTGACTCAAATGATACTATTCGTCTAGCAGTAATTTCCATTTATTATAAGTACATTTTCCATGTTCATCTGAATATTCCTACACTAACTATTATGCTATGTCTGCCATTGCTTTGTTTACATGATGCTAATCCTAATCGAGCAGATAGTTACGCATTCCTTCCAGTTCTTGTTATGACTCTCCAAATGGCGTTTAGCACAAAAATTCAAAGAATTCACTGAAAAAAACAAATAATTTCTGACACTCCAAGACACCTTCTTCGTTAAAATCAACTAGCCCAGAGAATAACCCGTAATGGTTTTCACCTTAGGGGTCTTCACTGAGGACAATCATCAACCGTAGGATTTTACTGTAATCGAGATACTCCGTAGTATCATTCGCATCCAGTAGACTACCACAAACTTTGAAGAGCCTTCGGAGAAACGAGCAATTGTAGACTCGCGGAATATCTTAGAAATCTCCGATGACTACTGATTTTTTGTTGCTTATGATACTATTCTACTGCTATTTCATGAGTATGTTCTAGTAGTACAATGCGCTGAAGTCATCTTATCCACTTGAAGACATTGTGCTTTTGGTTGGACTCTTTTTCTAAGAACAACTGAAATTCAATTCAGAATACTCCTGTGTGTTCTCAATGTATGTGTTAGTCGGTTCAAAAGCAAGAAACCTTAATAACTGAATCTATGCCATTTTGTTATCTCGTGAAAGATTCTTGAAATCTTGTTGGATATGCTCAACTAATTCTGTTTGACCTTCAAGTTAAGCAGCGAGTTGTTTCTCTTAGTTAGTTGCATACTCAACGATATCCATACCTTGGAGATTCTGCGCTACTCGAGTTATGCGGCTTTGTTTCTTCAATTCTTCCTCTTCTTCTTCGGTTAGGGCGCTAGCTAGTAATTCCCTTATTGGTGATACAAACCCAGTATCAACAGAAACAGAGTTAAATGGCAGGATTTAAACCCTTTGTTATTGCTGCTAGCGGCTATCTAATTTTTTCTTCTTCGAAGATTTCTCAGATTCCTCATTGCTGATAGAATGCTCTCGGTCTCTTCCAATCTTGTTTCCCATTTCTTCACAATCAAATGAAGTACTTACTTTAGATTTGAACTACAACTGCTGCTCTTCTATGTTTCTACTGCTACTACTATCACAAAATGATATGTATCTTCCCTTCACTTTGGGATTATTATTCAAGCAGATTACTCCCCCATAGCAAATTAATTTTGTTTTTCTTCTCTCTCTCCCCAGAAGAATCAAATCAAATCTAAATCATTGTTATCTAGTATCAGCTTAATCTTTTTTGCTTGATCTGCTTGAGTCTATTAAGAAACCTCAAAATAGCAAGAGAATTAAAATATCATGTCTTGTTGTGGTAAATTAATGAAACTATCAAGGAATCTATGTTGCTTTATCCTCGTTTTAGTCTTTTGTGAAGACAATATCAAGAATAAAGAAGCTAAGAAAACTAGAAGCTACCAAGAACACGATTTTGAAGAATTATCATCTTCTTCTTAATACATTCTTCTCTATTTTTGCAATAATATAGGATAACAAAAGAGATTAGTTTTCATAAAGGCTCTTAAAGATTGTTGTTTTGGATATGGGATGAAATTTGTTAATTTTTTTAATCATTAAAATCAGCTTCGAAGATGATTCCATTATTCATTTCAAAGAGAAAATACATTGAAATTGGAACTGAAAACACATTAAAAATAAGTTGAAAAGTTCAAGGCATTTTTCAAAGAAATCTTACTATTGACTGTTAAGACAATTTAGAGAAGCTTCACACAATAATAAAAGGAACATTTTGGTTTTTGTTGTTAGTTAGAATTTTCTTAAGTGGGATTGGATTGATTCTTCTGGAATGCATCCGCAACGGATCAAATAAATCAGTGTTCAATAAAACAAATTGAAAGAGATTTCCAATAAGTAAACTCTTTCGAAGATTGTTGGGTACGTTGATGATTGCCAAACCATAACATCCACAAAATAATCAAATAAACAAAAATGAGAGCTTTTATCTCAGCAGCTAGGTATTCTCCTGAAGATTTCTTGGATGTTCTAGAAAATCTATTAGTATTTTCCAGCAGATAGAGAAAAACCCAAATAATTGAATACTTCACTTAGAATGGAAGTATCTTTAGGATCAATTTTATTGTGGGCTCCCCGCAGCGATGAATAGTATTTTGATTAGCTTTGTTAAGACGTATTTTTACGAATTAGAGCAATTACTATGAGGGATTATGACGAAATGATATTCATTGTCTGATTATCTTAGTTAGTAGCTCCTTAGTGCATCATTCCCCACTTCAAATGAGGGATGAAATCGAGGCACAATTTGATAATTCACTCTCAACATAAACAAATCAAAACCAAAACATAAATATATTTCCTTTCAAATAAATGAGCTCTCAAGTTGGACTCACCGGCGACATTCAAACTCTCACTAGCAAATTGCTCGACCAGCAATAGCACACCAAGGACGCTACTGGTGACTTCACTCTGCTTATTTCATCCCTCTAGACAGCTTGCAAGTTCATCTCTTCTAAGGTTCGTAAGGCAGGTATCTCTAATCTTCTTGGAGTTGCTGACACTGGTGCCAATGCAAGTGGTGAAACCTAAAAGAAACTCGATGTTATTTCAAATGATGCCTTTGTGAACTGTCTTAGCACTTCCCACAAGGTCGCAGTCATGGTCTCTGAAGAAGAAGACCACCCTGTCGAGGTTGATTTGGACAAGCAAGGAAAGTATGTTGTCACATTCGATCCTTTAGATGGATCATCTAACATTGATGCTAATGTATCGATTGGTTCCGTCTTCGGTATCTGGAGAAGAGTCACTGAGAAAGGAGAAAAGCCAACAACTGCTGATTATCTTAGAAGCGGTCGAGAGATGGTCGCAGCTGGATACTGCATTTATGGTTCCGCTACATAGTTCGTGCTTTGCTGTGGTGGCACTGTTGATGGGTACACACTTGATACCTCCCTGGGTGAATTCCTTTTGACTCACCCTGACATCAGAATTCCTCAAAGAGGCAAGATCTACTCCTGCAATGAAGGATACACTTAATTCTGGGATCAACCTATGACCGAATACGTCGAAAGTAAGAAGAATTGTGCGTCCCCATACTCCCTCAGATACGTCGGCTCCATGGTTGCTGATGTTCACAGAACACTCCTCTACGGAGGAATCTTCCTCTACCCCGCTGACAAAAAGGTAATTTAAAATGATTCATTTACAAAAAATGGCATAAACATACCAACAAGTAAACAATTTTACGCTCATTCCATCTCTTACTATTCTTTTTATTACCCTTTAGTCAACCAACGGCAAGCTCAGAGTCCTCTACGAGAGTCTCCCAATGGCATTTATTGTTGAGAAAGCTGGTGGCAGAGCAATCACTGGAAAATAGAATGTGCTAGATGTAAAGGTTACCAATATCCATCAAAGATGCGGATTCATCTGCGGTTCAACCGAAGACGTCAATGAAGTTGAAGCTCTTTACAATAAATATAGCAGCTGAATGTCCTTACATATTTTGTATACTCTTATTAATGTATTATTATTGAGAAATGTTGTCTCCTCATAAAAAAAAAATGACAAGAAAATACAACCTTAATTGCTTTTCAAGTTAAAATATCAAAGATGGTTTGCATATCTTTGTTGGCGCACCTTTAGTTATCTGAATACCTAATCTTTTTATGAAACAAAGAACAATTTTTTGGAATATCTTTGATATTAGAGTGTGTTACTTTTATTCTTTGGGAGGATGACTTCACTAAGTGTCTGACAGATTAATTAAGCGTTTTTGATGATGATATGTCATCTACCCAGCACATACAAGAAATATGCGTGAGTTTGATATATTAATTCCAATTATTCACCAAGGTGGTCAAGGATTTGATACTTAGAAAATAAAAATATTGTCCCTTTTTTGTTAAGATTCAATTAATATTTTTGTGGTCTAAAAAAAATAGTTGAATTGAAATCAAACAATAGTCTTTTTTTGTGTTATTTTTTTAAGATTTGTAATAAGAGAATTTGGTTGCTGCTTTTGTTTTGTTCTTTACAAGCTACATAACAGTAAGTAGCCCAACAAAAATACTTATTGTTGTTGCTATTTGTTGATCATGAAGATATTTAAAAAAAAAGAAAGATGCTAAAAGATTAGGAATTTTCTCAAGAACAAAGACATGAATATTTGATTAGATTTTAACATGTAGAAAATGAGATAGATTTCAAGCAACAACCTTAGAGCGGTAATATTCAATGAAAGCTCTAACTCCGTGAATGTCATTGTTTAAAAGAGTCATTCCTGCAATGTCGATGTGTGCCCAATTTACTTTCTCCTCAACGAACTTCTCAAGGAAGGCAGCAGCAGTGCCAGCACCAGCCCATGGGGCTTTACCTAAGTTTTAGATGTCAGCTGTTGGGTTGAGGGTGTTTTCTCTAGGGAAGGTGTCAAGAGGGAGTCTCCAGAGAAGTTAGTGAGTCTGTTAGGATTTCTGAATAAGATCATTAGCAAGGTCATCCTTGACAGTGAAAAGACCAGCAGCAGATCCACCAAGTGCAACAATGCATGCACCAGTGAGTGTTGCAAAATCGAAAATAGTGTGAGGGTGGTAGATGTCCTATTGATAAGCTAAGCAGTCAGCGAGAACTAATCTACCTTCAGCGTCGGTGTTCAAGATTTCAACGGTGAGACCCTTGTAGCTGGTGATGATATCGGAGTTACGGTAACATTTGTCGGAAATGAAGTTCTCAACGAAACCAACAGTCAAGACTAAGTTAATCTAGTTGAGGGAAACAAATAATTATTCTTAACACAGACATAAATAAACACAATATTCTTAATATTATTGACAGTTTATGTTGTTTGTTGTGTTACCTTAAGCTTAAGTACAAAGGCAGCTTTGAAGATAGCGAAGGCTGTGCAAGCACCACCCTTATCGGTGTACATTTTTTCCATGAGTTGCATCTTGAGGGATAAACCACCAGAATCGAAGCAGACACCCTTACCAACAAGTCCATAGACATCGTCTTTGTGTTCTGGATTTCCTTTGTATTCAAGAGTCACCATGCTGGGAGTGTTTGCAGATCCTTTGCCAACTGCGTAGATCAAATTCAAACCCTTGGTAACAAGCTCCTCACCTCTGATAATGGAGCAGTTCACTTGTCCTTCAGTGGAGTCAGCGAATTTCTTCAAATGAGAGGCCATGTAATCAGGAGTTGCTAAGTTTTCAAAAATAATAGTGTTAATTTACATGGCAATTTGGATATGCGAATTTTACCAATATCTGCTCTCGCAAAGGTGAGCTCTCTGCCTTCGATGTGGGGCGCGACGATAGCTTGAAGATACTTGAATTTCTCGCATTCGGGGTTGAATTTCTCAGCGATAACTGTGAGTTAGGTGAAAGGCTTGAAGAGGGTATTTGGTTTACCTTCAGCAACGCTCTTGACTTCGTTCTTCCAGTTTGCCAATGTTAATCCATACAAGTATTCATCGAAGAATTCTTCAGGGAAGTTAGCTGTGAATTAAAGGGTGATCTCCTTGAATTTCTTCTCAATGAGGAATTTAGCAGCAGCTTAACCAGCCTTGAACTGCTCTTTTGGGCAAGCTACGTTCTTAGCAAATTGCACGTAAGCGACCTCAAACAGATCAGTCTCAGTGCCATACACAGTCTAAGGACCTTTCTTGATCTCTTCGACAAAATGTGCATTGGTTAGCTAAGCTTTCACAACTGAAGTTTGATTATCAGTGAGATCAGCTTCAGACAAGACTACAACCAAAGCGGAAACTTTCTCAGTGAGCTCGGCAGCCTTTGTGATGGTTGGTACTACAGGCCCATTTGGGCTGTGTTAGAAAGGAGTGTGTCTAATCATTTCGTATTTTTAGGTAATATTCCTACTATTTATTAAGTTTAGATATTTAAATCTTTTCTTCTTTTTTTGTCTGTTTTCTGAATTTTAATCAGGATAAGACATGTGGGAAAATATTAGAACTTTCAGGATAAAAGTAGTCTCAAATACGTGGTCAATATCAATCTTATTTGATATTTTGTCATCACAACTGCCAGAATATGCTAAAACTCAAATTTTCTACGACATATCCCAGAAATCTCCCCCTCATGATTTACTAATTCGTTTTACTTGAGCAATTTTCTAATTTCTAACTACCAAATGAAGACTATTTTTTTGGGTATTTTAACCATTTAGAACATGTTTTATTGAAGCTAAGAGAGCAATAATCAGATTCTATTTTCTCATACAAAAGTTGGTTTCTCGATTTGATAATTCCATTAAGATAATATAGAAAATATTTACACAAAAAATGAAAAAGATGGAATGCATGAAATGATAAATAATTATTGAGTGAATTAGTTTCAGTTTATGTAATTAAAAAAAATTGTAATATTCCTTCTTCTTTCTGTTCTCAAGAATTCACAAGAACAGCGTTTATGAATGCTAAATTGATCTTTTTTAGAAAGTGTTATTCTCTGTATTCCTTCCCAAATTGTTTTTTATTTTTCAAGGAGCACACACTTTTTCCGCCTCATCAAACTATTTTATCATTAACTTAATCCTCTCTTTTCCCCTAACCACTATCATTTCGCTATTACTGCTGTGATGATGATGGTTTCTTTTCTTATTCTTATCCTTTAGCTAAATCCTTTTGTTCTTGTAAAATTCTTTTTATTTCTTTGATCGAATTATCAGATTAGTTAAACTACGATTGGACAATTAAAATCTGTTCTCTGAGCTACTAAATCTTCTCTTCTTCTTCCTTTGATCTCTTATCATTTGCTTCCTTTTCGAGGTCTTTACTCTTTTGTTTCTCGTTCCTAAGTTATTCTTCTTTTCTCTTCGCTTCTTCGTCAATTTATTTCTACTATTATTCTTATTCCCTCTTTGTCTCCTCTGCTTTCAATCTCTTCTGTTCCTTCTATTATATCTTCAACTCTTCCTCTTTCTTTTTCTATTCTTCCTATAATCTCATAGTTTCATTCAATTCCCTTTTAATTTCATCCGTTTCCTTAACCATTTCTGTTTTGATATCCACAAACTTTTTTTCTACTTCTTTCTACATTCCCTCAATCGTTTCTTACTACAACTTCTTCAATTCTTCTAATTATATTTTCCATTTATTATCTTAGTCAACCTTCGATTCCTCTATTTATCTAAGTATTTCTGCTTTCACTTTCGATGATTCCTTTTATATTTCTCCTTGCAGTTCCTCACTCTGTTTGTAGTTTTCAACAAAATTTTCAATTATTTAGCAAAATTTATGATCCTTTATAATGATTAATAATACCATTTTATCATCTATTGCTTGGATTGCCTCAGCTAATGCCTTCTCCTGCACAGCCATATTATCATTTAGAGCCATCGCATTCATGTCAATCATCTAAAATATTCCAAAAAACAAAACAAAAAAAGAGTAATCAATAAATCATTGATCATTTCAATACCACAACATTCTTATTTCCCCTTTACAAATCAATATTCTTACTTGCTCTATCGCTTAAGTAACATGACTGATACTTTCTTGTGTTTGTTCTATTTATATCCCAAACTAACTTCTCAATTCCTCTTGCTACACTTTAAACACAACACTTTGCAGATAAATTTAATTATTCGCATCTAAAATGTTATTCATCAAGTTATTCGCTATGTTATCATCGATTCCCTGAATTCTTTCATTAACTTCCTTCATCCGATCATTGAACTGCACTGTCAAATCCTCAATCCCATCTTTAGTTGATTAGTTGATATCTTGCATGCTTTCAATTATCTTTTGCATATCACTTCCCATTCCATTTTGTTCCTCGATCATATTCTCTAAATTCTTCTTCAACTCCCGAACATCAAATTCCTAGTTACTCATATCTGCAAGGATCTTCTCGTTCACAGAATGCTAAAGTACTTTCTCAGCTTCGATTAGCAATCCCAACTCCAAAATCTTCTTTTCATTTGTGTCTTTGAGAGCAATAACATCTGTATTGATGGTTTCTATGTTCTTTGAGTTCGATGATGTTGTATCGGAGATTCTTTTAAGATGATCGAGTATATCATTCATCCTAATGTTTCTATCAGATTTCTCTGCTTCGAGTAATCCCTTCGTGAATGCTCTCTAGACAATCTCAGATGAACTTATGGAACTCAAAATATCTGTCTTGAGTTATTTTGAATTAGCTCTTTCTAACAACAAATCTCCTTTGACTTCAATCAAAGATTAGCTTATCTGCTTTGATTCCCGTTCTAATAAACTCCTCCATTCTTTAAACACTTCCTGCTCGCGAATAGCTGCAGTTCTATCCAAATCATTCTAAAGGAAAAGAGACATAAACAAAATGATTTTTACAAATGATAATTCTTTATTATTTGTATTAGTTATCATATGCTTGCCCCTACCTTCTACTCGAATGTTTCCTTCTAAAGCTGGATATTCTGATTTTGTGCAATCAATTATCCTTCTAATATCTTTATTTTCTCCTCAAAACTCTCTCCAATCTCCTTTATCTTGCCATTCAACGTTTCAACACTTCTATTATTCATCTGCCTGTTTCTCTCAATTCCTTCTTTTTAACTGACTTCCACCATGCCTGTAACCTTCACTGCTGACTGTTAAACTTAATCGCTTAATCTTTTCTATTCAGCAGAAATCAATCCCTGTGCTGCTGCTGTCTCAACCTAAACTCTATCTAATTTCCTCTCTAATTCAGCGATTTTCCTATTTTTGAAGTTCAGTTAAATAATTCAATATTATTTACTCAATAAACAGCATTTTTACTGATTAGCAGTTGAAATATCAGCAGCATGATCATCCATTGTTTCCTTTAATTTCAACTCTGCGACTGCCCTTGCTTACTGTATTGATTCCTAAGCCCTATTAATAGCTTCCCTTGCACTTGTTTCCAATTAAATCGCTGCTCCTAAGCGAGTTTCAGATTCTTTCAAGTCCTGCTTTCTAACATTCCCTTCCAATGCAATCTATGCTCCTAACCTATCAGTCACTTGCTACATCGATGTACTGATATTTGCATTAACCTACAGAAGCTACAAATTCATTGCATCAGCTACTCTCTTCTTCTCTTCTTCAACGATTCTCTTATCTTATACTCTCTTCTCTTCTTCCTGCTTGATCATCTCATCTTATTGCTTTACTCTCTCTTTCGTTTCCAAATTAATATCAGCTTTAAGCGTCTTGAGAGCTTATGATACATGTGTGAAAATTGTTTTAGTCTTCTTATGGATCTCATCGATTTTTCTACTCTGCTTGTCTTCACTCTCTACTAACTACTCCTTCAACTGATCTTCTAAGAGACTACACATTGTTTTCATTTTCTGTAGTCCATCCTTGATTTCTCTGTTAGAATCACTGACTTATTGCAGAATTGCTAGTCTCTCACTGTCAACACTTCCTACAAGTATCTCAAGCTAGCTTACTCGATTCTAAAGTACTTCCTCGCAGAATTCAGAATTGCTCTTCAAACCTATTTCAAATTTAAAAATTGTATCATTCTTAGAAATATACTTAACAAAGAGACAATCTCGAAGTAGGTGCAAGTTAATTAAAAATTCATGTTTGGAAACTGAGAGACAAGTAGATTCTTTTTAAATTATCCGTGTTGTACTTGCGATGACTTCAGTTGTGGAGACATGGCGCGAATCACACACTTTTCCAATCTCTTCTTTGCTTAACCTTTGCAATAAAATAAAACAAAAATTAAAAAAGATCAACTTACAAATCGCGGGAAGTGTGTTGAAAATGCCTACTGATTTTTCTAACAATCTCTTACACTATGTTCTTGCGAAGTTCTTCAAATTAATCTCGATTCGCTTTAGCTTATCTAACTTCTTTCTCAATTCTCTCCTGCTCCAGCTTATCCTGCATAGCAATAGCAACCCAACAGTTATGCGACAATCCAAATCTTTCAGCTTCAATTTACCGTGATATGTGCATTCTACTAGATATGTTATTACAGCGTGCTGCTGATATTCTAATACACCGTTTAAGCTGGGATGTTACTGGATATTGCTTGATCCTGCTGAGACAATGAAAACTTAACCTACGCTATCTGACTAGCCATAGCCTCCATGATAGCCTACTCCTTGTGTTCAAGAAGCTCCTTGATTCTTATGAACTATTCGTTAAATCCTGCATTCAGATCCTCGACTTTCTCATTCGCTTATTTTAACGAATCATTCAAGATTTCTATGTCATTTTTCTACTGGGATAATATACTCTGCTGCTGACGAAGACCATTCAATTATTCATTTTTATCTCTGGCTTCTCTCTGCATGAGGTCTTACAGCTCATTCAAATCAGCTTTAGATACCCCTCCTGCAGTGGATTTGATCACCTTCGAGCTTAAAGTGATAACTTTCTCCCTTAATTAGATGAATTATTCTTGTAGATTTCTCAGTTCAACTACACTCACATTGCTATTACTATTCTGCTGAAATGAAGGTAAAATATTGCTATTTGCTCTGTATGTTAGCATAGTATTCACATCACCATATCCAACATCCATCCCCTCATCGAATCCATTAATACTATGAGAATGATGGCTGTTTTATTGCAAGAACTAAGATTTCTCCTAAAGATAATCACTGCTTTACTAATTCTTGTCCATGGACTCTACATTCATCAAAGACTTAATTCTTGCCCTGCCTAATGGTCTCTTTTACCCACTGCCACCTGCTTCTCCAGCCGGCCGCATATTACTATCAATTGCCATGCTGGGAAGCTTGGTTCCGCTATTGATTCTTATTCTAGCCTGAACAGGAAGAGTAAGGGAGTTCTTCAAGATATTGTTCAGCTCAGTGCTTTTGATGTAGCTCATTTCACAAAGGCTAAGTAATTCTGTTGTGCAAAATTTGTGTAGCTTTAGGTGAGTGTCTTATATAAGTTTACCTGTCTGTTTGTTTGATTTCAAACACAAAAAAAAAACAACAATTAATTACTGCACTTGTTTCTGATTGCCTCCTGCTTTCGTAATTGCATGATTAATAAAGCATGGGTTTGATTATTTCCACTTTCTTTCATAATGTCATAATGTTGTTATTTTCCAAGACAAAAGCACAAAAACTGTTGCCTTTCAAAACAAACATAAATTACCTTTGTGATTATGAATCCTTCTGTAATATACTCTCCCCTCCCCCCTTTCTCATTATTAAAATCTTTCTCTTTTTCTCTTTCTTTTTTTCTAAGTATTTCAACTTTCTTTTAATAAGTTTTGTTTTTGGAACTTCCAATCACATAATTCTGTTCTTGTATCCACAAATCTTGCAAATAAATCTGCATACGATAAAATAAAATCTAAACAGCTTAACATTTTTAGTCTCTTTGCCTCAAAAGCTTAGCTCACTTGGATTCATTATTGAGTGCATAATATTGCTGAATAGCAGAGTCAACTTATTATGCTAATTCTTTATTCACCTCCATCTTCATTTTTCTTCTGTAGATAAACAGTCCCATAATGAATAGAATCAGCAGCACAACACAGGTCACTGTTATGATGAATGAATTGTTTTCTTAGACAATTGGAGGCATCCACTTGTTGTTTTCCTCCATGTTAGAGAATCTCGAACACTCCAGTAAATCCTAGAAATTCTCAATACCCTCACAGACAAACTACTCAGAAGCATCTGGATGCAGGAAATCACCCTAAATTTGATATGAACAAAATGAATATTAGAAAGGATAAAAGAAGAATGACACTTTTCTCTGTTACTTTGAAGAGATCTCCATTGACGAAGAGTGCAGGGTAGAATTTGAGTCCTTGTGTTGTGAATAAATCATACTCTTTTTTCATTAGAACTGGGTTCAGCAAGGTATTATCCTTCACGCATTCTTAGATTTTGTATTCGAATGGAGACTCCTTAAGGATAGCGTCGAAAGCCATGAGGAACTACAAAGTTGAGGTACTGCAATCCTGGAGTTTTTAATTACCTAGGACATAGCATTCTTTGAATTTTTGGAAGAACAAAAAGAAGTACTAAGGGTAGAGCTTATGGATGCAAAGTTCAGTGACAGCTTGCTTGATCGAGTCTGCACCGGTAAGAGGACCATTTCCATCAGGATCAGGGTGGCAATATTCACCATCGAAAATACAGAAATCCTTGATACGTTGAGGAGAATTTTGATTTTTAGCCTTGCAGTTTTCATCACAGCGGAAGAATACAAAGTGAGGTTCAAATATGATTTTACCTGAGATAGTTAAGTTACTCAAGAACTAAGAGTGTGATCCAATGAAAGAATAAGATTGTTTGTCAGATGGGATCATCCAGTATTGGATTTCTGCTCTAGAACCATCTTAAGGCTGCAAATTAGAAAAAAGAAAACAAACAAGTGCTTAGAAAAAGTGAAAAATAGCAAGGCAAAGAAAATAGTATTGGAGAAACGATTTTAAATGTTGTTAGTTCTATTCCAAATGATGAGGAATCAATAATATTATGATTTACCTTGTTGAAGGTGATTGAAATGTAAACTTTCTTATCTTCATTGTTAGTTTAATCTTACAATTCAGCGAAGAGGAACTCCTTTAATAAAGTGCCATCATTCTTGGATACCATCAACACTGGCATCAGAATCTTATTACCTTGATAGCAACCAAAATATATTGATAAAAAGAAAATACAGCCTCCTATTCAATAATTATCTTATAGCCCTCAATATTTTTGTTCTTTTTTGTACCTGAGAGATCATCACCCATGACAATTTTATCGAGATCTTCTTGATCACTGTTGTCTGCTATGATGAGCATCTTGCCTGATTTGGATGCTCCAGAAGCTTTCTTGACGAATGAACAGTTTCCTCTTTCCACGAAGAAAATTGGAGCTCCATACTCTGCAACGTATTCTTCGTTGAATTGCTGATAATCGTTCTTGCATCCACTAACCTCTCCGTGTTTGAAATCAAAAGTAACATTAGTTTAACGTTGTTCTTTTGAGAGCTTAGGGATTCTATCTTTATCAACTTTTTCTCCCCATTCAGCAAAGAGTGCACCTAATTGGAGTCTGCCAGTTAATGTATGCCCATACTTGAAATATCCAAAGTTCGCCAAGGATACTTTCATATCTGAATAAAACCAAAATATCATTTAAAAACTAAAAAATAGCATACAAAAACAATTACTGATTTATCTATTTCCAACATAGACTTGAAGGAATGTATCCTTCGCGCTTACAAGGCCAACCATCAGGATGATTGCCAAGATAGCCAGTGTTGTTGTCTTGCTCATTGGAGTTTAGCTAGCTGATCAGGGGGGAGTAGAAAAAACAATAAATTTATTCTTTAGATCTCTAATTATTATCACTTTTCAATCTTATTGTTATGTCCAGGGAGTTTTTAATTACCCCGTGAGCTCATATGAGAAGTGATAAATATTAAATAAAAATATGAAATGCTCAGAAAAATAAAAATGACTGATGAAATTCAAAATTCAACAATCATTAAAAACCCAAATAACATAATAGAATAAAATAATTAAAGTATGGCTTTAAAGAATTTCAGAATATTGTCATTTTCGATTTTTTTTATCTACTGATTATTCTATTTATGCATAGCAAATTGGGCACTGTGCGGGTTTGAGTTTGTTTCTGCATTCCTTGCAGAAAACAACATGCATACAAGGTTTAAAAACCACTTTTTTTTTGTATGATTATTTTATCTTAGAAAATCACTAACATTCCAATAAATCCTATGAATTCTCGATACCCTCACAGATAAACTATTTAGAAGCATCGGGATGCAGGAAATCACCCTAGATTTGAAATAAAAAAGTGGATGTTAGGAAAGGTAAAAGAGAAGAATATACTGTTATCTGTTACTTTGAAGAGATCTCCATTGACGTAGAGTGCAGGGTAGAATTTAAGTCCTTGTGTTGTGAATAAATCATACTCTTTTTTCAGCAGAACTGGGTTCTTTGTGGTATTTTCTTTCAAGCATTCTTAGATTTTTAATTCGAAATTAGACTCCTTGATGTCGTCGTCGAAGATAATGAGGGATTACAAAGTTGAGGCACTGCACTCCTTGAGATTGTAATCACCTTGGACATAGCATTCTTTGAGTTGTTGGAAGAAAAAAAAGAAGTACTATGGGTAGAACTGATGAATGCAAAGTTCAGTGACAGCTTGCTTGATAGAGTCTGAACCAGTAAGAAGGCCGTTTCCATCAGGATCAGGGCTACAATATTCACCATCGAAAATACAGAAATCCTGAAGACGCTGAGAAGAATTAAAATCACTAGCCTTGCAGTTTTCATCACAGCGGAAGAATACAAAATGAGGTTCAAATGTGATTTTATCTGAGATAGTTAAGCTATTCAAGAACTAGAAGTGTGATCCAATGAACGAATAGGATTGTTTGTCAGAAGGAATCATCCAAAATTGGACATCTGCTCTAGAACCATCTTAAGGCTGCAAATTAGAAAAAAGAAAATAAACAAGTGGTTAGAAAAAGTGAAAAACAACAAAGAAAATATGTCTTGGAGAGAGGATTTGAAATGGTGTTAGTTCTATTTCAAATGATGGAGCAATAGATTTATGATTTACCTTGTTGAATGTGATGGAAATGTAAACTTTCTTATCTTCATTGTTGGTTTAATCTTGCAATTCAGTGAAGAGGAACTCCTTGAGGAGAGTGCCATCGTTCTTGGATATCATCAACACTGGAATCGGAATCCTATCACCTTGGATTCAGAAAAACAACCAAAAATTACTTATTGAAAGATGCCTCCTCCCCCCCCCCCCCCATTCAATATTCAATGATTCTTTTATATCCTTCAATTAATTATTATTCATTTTTTACCTGAGAGATCATCACCCATGATAATGTTGCTGACATCTTCTTCATCACTGTTGTCAGCTATGATGAGCATCTTGCCTGTTTTGGAAGCTTCAGAAGCTTTCTTGACGAATGTACAATTTCCTCTTTCCACTAAGAAAATCGGTGCTCCATACTCAGCAACGTATTCTTCGTTGAATTGCTGATAATCGTTCTGGCATCCACTAACCTCTCCGTGTTAGAAATCAAAGGTAACGTTAGTTTAAAGTTCTTCTTTTGAGAGCTTAGGGATTCTATCTTTATCAACTGTATCTCCCCATTCAGCAAAGAGTGCACCTAATTGGAGTCTGCCAGTTAATGTGTGCCCATACTTGAAATATCCAAAGTTTGCTAAGGATATTTTCATATCTGAACAAAGTCAAAATATCATTTAAAAAAACAAAAAAACAGCAAATACAAAACAACTACTGATTTATTTGTCTCCAACATTGACTTGAAGGAATGTATCCTTTGAGGTTGCAATGCCAATCATCAGGATGATTGCCAAGATAGCCAGAGTTGTTGTCTTGCTCATAACAGTTTAGTAAGCAGATCAGGGGGTAAATAGAAAAGAAATTCAATTATCTATTATTTAGAACTTTAATTATTATTGTACAATTAAAGTGAAAATGAGAAGTTAAAGTTTTATTTTGTTCTACTTGCTTAAGTTTAAATAGTTAAACTTTGGGTTACATCAAGTGGAGATTTTAATTACCCTCTGTGAGATCATATGGAAAGTGATAAAGATTAAATAAACATAAGAAATGCTCAGAAAAATATTGAAATTTTTTCATTTTTTCTATTATTCAAGAGAAATATATATCTACTGATTCTTCAATTTATGCATTGCAAATTGGACAGTGTGTGGGTTTGAGTTTGATGCTGCATTCCTTGCAGAAAACAACATGCGCGCAGGGTTTAAAAATGACTTATTTTGTGTGATTATTGCAGTCATCGCACTTCATTTCATTTACCTGTCCAACCAAGGCCATCTTCACTGATTAAAGTGGGTCAACTTGCTTGTTTTTGGAGTTAGTTCTTGCTATTTTTAGAATTTTCCATTCACGATACAAGAAATATCCTGATATGCATCCGAAGAAAGATAATAAGCATAGTTGCTGTATTTTCTCTTGCCTACGGAAGAATAATCTCTACAAATATCGCATCTTTTCACCAATGAACACTCTAGGATTGACCATTTTCAATGTCCGATCACGGAAGTTGTAAATCACCTTGAAAATGAATATTGTTAGTAAACAAAAAAATAATTCAAACTATCTATTATCTATTTCCATTTCGCTTACATCTCCAAGAATAGAGAGACTGCCACCTACTTTAATTCCAAGTTCGCATTCATTGAATCCGACTTCTATTCCTCTTGAAATGACGACTCTTTGTGTTACTGCAACGCATCTGTGTATGAAAAGAGCAATTTTTGACAGGAAGCTCAAGATCTTTTCTCCAGGTGTCAGCTATTTATCTGTGTATCTCTCCCCGTAATGATCAAATGCGCTCTAGCAGATCTTAGGTTAAGTTTAAACTGATATTTAAACAGAATCATTGGAATTCCCATCCGCGAGATCAAACACAGGCGCAACTAACAGCTCTTGAAACCTATCTGGATATTTTCTAGAATACCCTTTTGATTTGAAGATCAAGTCAAACTAATCATTGGAATACTTTATGTTGCTGAAATTGACTCTATAAATTAACTAAACCATTTTGTCATCATCAACGAACGCAGCAGGAGAAAGATGATGACCATTTTAATCAGTTCCAGTTGTTTCAGATGTTTCTGCTGGTTAGTGTGGTTCTTAAGTTTGCTGCTTGTTTTTAACTTGACTGAACTTAGTTGTGGTAATCACTGAACCGTCATCGTCCTCATTATTTTCTCTTTGATTTTCATCTGAATCACTGTGATAATCAGTTTAAAATTTCGAAGGAATAGGTTAGCGGCATTTAACTATTCCCTTAAGTAAGACATTGTCCACAGTTATCTCATCTTCAGTTAATTAATAATTCTTCGATGATTTTGCTCTTGCTTGCAGTTACTGAAATAGCGTGCTATCAAGTTCTTTCTTGCATTCTCTTGATGTTTGCTCCTTGAGTTCTTGCAGCTACTTAATTTTTTTGTCAGCATGTCTTATTCCACTTGCACTAATACCTGCTCCAAGCAGGCAAAAGGTTGATATAGATCCAAGGATAAGGACCTTTAGGGTTTGTTGCTGCAGCTGTAAGGGAGTCCAATCTCCTTGGATGATTTAGTTACCCATTTGTTGAATCAGATACACAAACACAAATTTATTTTTTGCAAGTGATTTTTTTGCTATTGTATGTGGGATATCCTTAAATTTGATGCACTTTCAAGAAAAAATTAAGATTCTTATGAGAAGCAATCTATAAATGAGGGAAATACTATTAGACACTCGCAAAGGAGCAAAAGAAATATGAGTAGTATTTTTTTCTTTTCTTTTCGAAATAGCAGAAAAGTTGAGGTAATTGTTTTATTGGAGTAGAAAGGATCGAAATTCTGTTGTTTTAAGCTAAAATAGTGATTTTTTAATTTTCATCTATCAGAATAAATAATCTAAACAATTAAATAGACAGACTCTCCAATAGAAAGATCGAGAATATTTTAAATACAATGGCAGAGATATCACTCATTCTAATAAAATATTATCTAAATGCATGTTTCTTTGCAAGAATGGGGTGAGATTCAAATCGCTGAATTGCCTGTTTCATTGAGGAAATCAAAATCATTTTCATGGATTGGTTGGATACTCTAATCATCCACTGTTTGCAAGAACTAGCTGCTCACACTATTTTCATGATCAGTCT
>Ga0302271_10001338_pt1 | contig 23820 bp, 7 predicted proteins | sample III_Bog_N1_1_FD_198767 | JGI IMG/M metagenome (GOLD analysis project Ga0302271, IMG submission 198767) | Peat permafrost microbial communities from Stordalen Mire near Abisko, Sweden - III_Bog_N1_1 | ecosystem: Environmental > Terrestrial > Soil > Wetlands > Peat | place: Sweden: Abisko... | reverse complement strand
AAATGCATGCTAAGCATCTGTCCTTTCTAGAGCACGTAAGCTCTTTGAATTCACTCTACCTGATGAAGCAATCGATGGCAGCGAACTCTGCAATATCATTAAAATAGCTATGAACTTTCTTCAAATTACTCATGGAATCTACACCATAAATCCATCGATGTTTGGTTCTTCTTTTTCCTATCTTAGACTCTTAGTTAATCCTATCGTCGAACTCTTCAAATCAATGGACTGTGAACTTTCTGAGTTTTATTAGAATATAAAGAGTGACCTCCAAAGTCAATTCCCGTATCTTTATTTCAGAGTAGTTGCCTTGTAAGTCATGTTTATTGTCTTTTGCATCCTTTTAATTGGAACATTGTTCCTATCGTACCCTTTCATCAAGATTAAGAGAACATTTCTCCAAACTGTTGTCTTAGCACTTCTCATTGCTACAATCATGAATTAGCCTGGAATGATTGCACATCTCTTTGAAATAGTAACCATATTACCATTAAAAAACTGTTTATCCTGTAGTATTTCTTAAATTTTTGGATTTTTATCAATTTCTAGATATCATGCAGAACAATCGATGGAAGTGAGTATGTCATGAATTACACTGAATATCTATGCGATGATTAACACGCTTATTATTTATTAAGAATGCTCTGGCCACTGGTTATATTCTGGTCCTTTGCAATTCCTGGATTACTTTTTTACATTTTGCAGAGAAAAAAGTATCATTTAAAAACTTTTCCTGAGAGACTCATCTATGGTTTCATGTATTTTGAATTCTAAGACAAGTATTACTACTGGGAATTCATTAAAATCGCATAAAGAACATTGAGTACAGTTGCTGCCACAATAGTCCAATCGGTAGGAATTTAAGCTGGACTGATCATTGCAATCTCACTTTTTTATAAGATCCTTTCATTCGTTGGTAAAATAGTTTCAAGTTAAAAAAGTTAGTTTTAATTTGCTAACTTCTTTTTTGTTTTAGGACGCCCTTACAAGACAGCTAAGCTGAACAATTTGGATGTCATTTAAACCAACATATCGTGCATTTGTTTCGTAGTTGCTTTTATTTCCAGAGATTCAGGGTCTTCCTTTCAGCTATTCGCAAACATATTCATAGTGGTTCTTTGCTTAGGGTTTATCTACGCTCTCTGCTTCACATTTCTGTCAGCTCTTATTACAAAAATTACAAGATTCATTCAATCTTAAATAGATTTAAATAAAAATGTCAACCCTATTATACTGTTTATCTTCTCTTCTAAGCTCCACTCTGCAAGGTCTATTTACTTGTGGAACATATTCAAAGGAGTACTATCTTCTGTGATTAAAAAAAGAAAGTTGATAAAAGCAGTTTTAAATGAGAGCTAGCTAAAGTTGATCCCCTCTAAGCGTTCAGACGAAAAAACAATCGGTACAAGGTAGCTAACTCGCTTTTATTAAAGATCTATCGCTATTTCAGACTAGAATTATTTACGTATTTAAAAGGAAAGGATTAATATCCCAATTGAAATCAATTAATAAATGAATGAATCAATGGTTCTAATAGGTTCCTAGCCTAAACGGAATAAAAATTTTCAAATGGATTAGTCTAAAATATTTTGAGAGACAAAAAGAAATTAAATCATATTTTATTTTTATTTGCTTCTAATGGCCAATCAATTAAAATAATTATTTTTGTTTACATGTATTGTTAAGCTATTTATGTATTTCAAAATTACTTTCTTCAGTCTATTCTTTGAATTTTTCTTTCTTAATAAAATCAAAAATTTTTAGGATTTCTTAAAATTATTAAAAGTTAACTTCATTTCAATCCGATTTTCTAGTCTTACCTCTTCCTAAATAAGCAATATTTAAATCTTTAAAAAAATGGAGAAATTCTTCACAATATTTTCAACTAATCTACTTAGCAATTTCGAAGACAACTCATTTGACATATTGATTGTTTTGATATCAGCAATTTTACCCCTTTTAATTAAATTCAAGTAATTGTTTACACTAATCCCTTCATCCTTTATTTTTATATCCCTCGAGTCACCCAAATTAAGGAAAAAGTTAGGATTCCAATTTATATTTAATAGAAGAAGAAATATTTGTGGTTATGATGATTATTAAAAGCGAATCTATTTTTCTACTTCTCAAAAGCTGGCTGCTTTTATTAAATTGTTCAAATATTAAGTTAAAATCATAATTTAGAAACTTGAAAAAATATATTTTTTTTTTTAATGAAAGTGATTTATCAACTAATAACCCCCTTCTTACCTTACATATCCATAAAAGAGTAATATTTTAGAACAGTAAAATATTGATAGAATTTATCTTTCCATTTTAGGTTAGGTATTCAGTAAAATAAAAAGAAAAAATGTAACAAAAAAATGCAACTACTATTTATTCTTTTTAAGGTAATATCATTATCGAAATGAGAGGATAACAGAGATTAGGATTTTCTAAAGAATTATTTTGAAAAAAGACAGAGACAGAAGATAATGTAACAATTATTATAAATTGGTACAACCCACTGCGTATTAAAGATTGGAATTTCAAATATATGAAAAAGTAGAAAATAGTATTTAAATCTTTCTAAAAAAGATTATGTTTTTTTGATACTTATTTTCTCCTATAAGAACAATCGAATTTCATTTTTCAAAGATAAAGAAAGAAGTATTAATTAATAGAAAGATAAGATTAATTAAAGTATTTTTTGTTTTTTTAAGAAAAGTTGTAAAGAGGTTTCCATTCTTAATTAAAAAATATCTGAAATGAGCAGGGAAGCTAAAGAAATTATTCTCAGATAACTTTGTTTAGGGAAATTGAAGCAAGCAACAATGGGATATTATTATTGGCTAGTAGTGTTTTCTATCATATCTGCTGTGAAGTGCATAATAATAACTGATGAGAACTTTAGTATCTGCAATTGCACATTACCCAAACCAAGTGGCGCTAGTCCTGCTAGCTAACCATGCGGTCTTGTGTTGTCAAATCTATGTGGTACTGCTGAATGGCAATACAGTAGCTATTGTTGCTCAACATAAGAATATTGCTATCCTATTCCATCAATTGGAATTATCGCGGGATTTAAGGAAGGTATTTGCTTTCAATCTACTGACGAATTTGCATGTTCTCTCCTAGGTAAATTATCATTTTTTTAAAAAAATGAAAAAATAGTGAACTTACCTTAATTATTGCTTGTTTTTTACTATTGATTTCAACTTTCTTGTAGATAAAGCATCATTTAAGCTGGATTCAACCTAGGCTTGTGTTATCACAAAAAATGGAAGCATCGATTCATTGAGTGTTTCAACTTGCTCTTTTCTTCTGTTGACTAACTCAAATTATCCAAACCGAATAGGAGTAAGAAAAGTAGGAAATTCCTAAAGCTTATTTTGCATCATGGATGAGTCAAATAATTAAGAAGCAATTTCTTGTAATGGAAACCGCTGTCTTAACACATTAACAAGAATCTGCTTAAACCTCTCAGATTAGCAGGATCTATATAATTCTTATTAAATTATTGGGTATGATGGGAGTTAATCATAGAATTGCGTTTTCAAATATAAAGCTACAACTCTTAAATTAAATTGCTTCTCTAGTATCTCCAATATCTGTTATTGGGAGGAATAAGGTTTCTGCTATGATTTGAGCTAAAATAGTATTTCCTAATAAGATCCACAAGTAAATATAACTGAAAAATGAATTTTTTTTATGATAAAAAGATTAACATTTTCTTATTTATTTTTTTCCCCTCTCAAGGGCAAATACCAAACAGGGGAATGTGCAATTTTAGGATTGGTTAAGCCACTCAGCATAATGAGTTGCAATTAGCAATATTATATTTGCATTTTTTCAGGATTCTAATAAACTTATTAAGGCTGTATTTATTTCGAAGTTCCATTCTTAGTGAGATCTATTCTAATTGTAGGAAGTAATTCAAGTAATTAATGCCTAAGAACAGATGATCCTAATGCAAATAGGTAAGAGATTCTTCAAAACAAGATTACATTTTTTTCACATTTAAAATGGAGCTAATATTTATTTTTGGATTGCCTAGATGCTCAAAGAAATCACATTGCATTGAAGTATCAAGCAATGAAAGCTGTAAATTACTCTCCGATGATACTACTCTAAACAGAGTTTAGAAAGAATAGGTCACAGAGCATTGCCTACCTTACTAAGAAATCTAGAGCAATCCAGCATGGTGTGCTCCCAGTTATTGTATTTTAACCACAACTTTACTGAATGATGCAATCACTTACTGCGAGCTTGGTGGATCTTCTGTGACCTCTTGCAAGAATCTCAATAATCATGAATGTCTTGGCGAAAATGAATCCGCAGCAGGCGAGATTACTGCATTAAATATTTACTATTGTAAATTTTATGATGTGTCTAATGGGAAAACATCGTGCTTGAATGTTAACTTAAACCAAAATTTCCAAGCGAAGGATCAAGCTGACAATTGCATTGCATTCGATTCATAGAAAATCGAAGACTGTAACAATGACAGCACGAATTGTACCACAGGTAGTCAAAATTTAACTTTTTTACACATTTTGAAAAAGGCAATTTTTTCTGAATTTATTCTTCTGTTTTGAACTAGATCCAATAGTTATATATTGTGGAGAAAGTACCAGTTGCTAAAGCAGCTTTTAAACTTGCATACTAGGCCCATTGTGTTTACTTGAATCTACTAGCACTTGTGTACATATTAATACTTCAGAGAGTAACAACCTTCCAGCTCGATAAAAAGATAATTCGAAATGTCAGCAAGCCTATTCAGCTAATTCAATACTATGTTCTAAGAACTACTGCCTTAAAGGAGATCAGTGCTTGAAGTTAAGCATATTGAATTATGTCGCTTAGGAAATATAGACAGCAGAATGCTTGGAGGCTGGATAGACAAAAGATCATGGCGCCTTGAAGTGCATCAGAGGGTATGCTTCGACCAAATTTGAAATATTTTCATTCTTAAAATAGTAATGCTATTTTAGTTAAAAACACAAAAAACCTTGATTCTTAGATTTTGTAAAATACTCGATGATGCTACAAACCTCTTCATGTGCACTAGAATGGTGGATGATTAGACATTTGGTAATATTGTTTAAGATAAGGCGAGAAAAAGTTAAAGCAATTTGTTTGTTTTTTTTTTCTTTCTCTAACAGCTTCTGATTCCAATGGCTTTTGTCTCAGCAAAAATGACATGAACTCATATACTGGAGGAGATGTAAATTTTTTTATATTACTTTTATGTATTTAGGTAGATAATAGAATGATTGTTGATTCAGGTTTTCTGTTAGCAAGGGATTTACTGCAAAATAATTGATCCTCTCACATATGCAGTGACATGCGTTATTAGAGGGACTTAATGTGAGGATCTTCAAGGAAACTGTTATTAAGCTGGTTCTACAAGTGACTGCCTGGTATGTCTAAATACTGAATGTAAATAAGGCACCAAATGTGTTTCTATTCCTTCAGGGTACTGTGTTGATGAAGCAGGTAGAAGTTACTTTTTTCTATTTTTTATTCTTCACCTTGTGTTTTCCTTTTAATTAATTATTATGAACTTATTGTATGAACTAGGTTAATGTGTACCTAGCATGCTCTTAAATGGAAGTTACTAGAAATGCAGTGCATGTTCTTCATCATCTTGCTACATATTATCAAAATGTAACTCAAAACAGTTAAAATATATCTATAATTAATTCATTTTTACCTTTTTGTTGTTTGGACTTTGTCTATTTGCTGCAGAAATATGTATTGAATTTAAAAATATGCCCATCGAAAAAGATCAATGTGTAATACAAATCTCCAATTAGAACAAGTGTGCCATCCATTCAATAGAAACTGAATCTAAGTACTGTGCTGACTTTAACAATGCCTGTCAAAATAGTCTAAACCAGCTTAATCAACTTAATCGGTAATGTCTCCGTTGCTCTTCTCTTTAGACCCAAATCGGGGACCTCGTATGCTACACAAGCTCAATGAAGGCTAACATTTTATCTTCATCTTTTACAAACCCAGGAGATTCAGGAACAATCCAAGGAATCGATGTCATTTATGTTCCAAAGGATATTGGACTTTTGGATAATAAAGCTTGTCAATAAAAGTCAGCAAAATTAAATAATTTGATAATTGTCTAGGTTTTTTTCAGGGCTTCTTATCTTATTTTGTTATGTATCTAGCTGCTCAAGGTGTAATAGGATTTTATCTTGCACAGCTTGCATGTCAGGGTATTTCTTAACTAATTCTGGAACTTGCGCAAAGTACACATAAGACAGATTCTTTCTACCAAGCAGTTTGTTTAACGAGGAAAAATACCTAGACAACAATAATAGCAATGATCTTGATGTGAAGTATGATCTTGCTGATATCTACTTCAACACTGACAGTAATGGAAATCGATTGGGGATCCTGCAGGTGTCTGGAGAATGCGTTGAAGAATGGAAGTACAAAAATGATACAATTTTACTAATTTCATTTTTGAAAAAATACCTTAAAATGAGAACTAAACACCCGTTTAACTTTGAATGAAATAGGACTCTCCCTGATTATGGTGATTAGCTAGGTTGCTCAGTTTTTATTATCTCATACAAAACCTTAACTAGAGTCTTGAATACATTGCAACTAGCAGAGGTCTACACTCTACAAGAATCCTCTCCAAATATGCAAAACAACACGCATCAATGTAAATGAACATTTTTCAATGCTTACTGTTTGTCTTCATTCTTGATTCGTATATTTCTAGGCCAATAGATTAACTGCAACAAGTGCCAAAAAGCTTTAAATTCTCAGGAAATATGTCTACTTTGCAATTCAAACTTTATCCTGGATTACAATAACATTTGTTAAAAATGCCCAAATAACTGTGAAAACTGCTTCTTTGGAGGATTTTACAAAGGAAGAAGTGTTAAATGGAATTCTCTTTCAGCTTCAAAGTTGAATCTAATAAACTTCCAGAAACTCAACAAGAACACAGAGTATGTGATGATGTGCGATAAATGTATCGATAGGCATGTTGTCTCTTAGAATTATTAAGCATGCGAGCAATGTGGAAATAACTGTGCTCTATGCTACCAAGGTTAGTTTAAATTTTAGAATAATATTTTTTTCTCAAATCAACTTAATATGATTTTATTTAAAGGAACATTACGTGCCAATTACACTGAAGAATTCAACCTTCAAGCAACTAAATCGAATTCCAATATCGTCAAGAAGTGCAATTAATGTGACGAAGGCTTCATTTTTAATCCAAATAGTATTACAAAATTATTTTTATTGTTTTAAGGAAATTCAATTTTTCCATATTTTTTAAAGTGGTAGACTGTTCTCCTGGATAAGAATATTGCAGTTATTAAGGTTTCGGAAGCTTTCCGTTAGATTAATATTCCTTCACACATCAAGATTGGTGGATAAAGCCTGTTAATAGTCCAAGCTATTTAAAATGTTATTCTAGCAATGGAACGCATCAGAGAGTGAACCACCACAAAACTTATCAACTGTTTAAGGTTTCGCTAGACATTGAAATGATTCAATAATCTTCATTAATCTCAACCTGCAACTCCTAAGTGTCATTTTAGAATAGTAATAGTGCTATCACTTTGAAATATTGTTTGGATTGCATAAACTCGGCTTTTTATTATGATAATTAAAACTATTGCTAGCAAATCGATTGCTCAACGAAAGTAATAGATAATCATTACAATTTTGTTTCTCAAAAGGTCTTTTTTTGTTTTTTTCTTATTCTATTGTTGTGATTGTTGTTTCAAGATTAGCAAATGCAAAAGCTGTTACATTTATAAAGACTAATAAAACACAATCTCCCAATGTACAAATTGCAAAGCAGATACTGCTTCTCAAGTACTTATCCCTACTTTCATGGGTTGTTAAGAGTGTCCTGAAGGGTGTTCTGCTTGCTATGAAGGTAAATAAGCTGCTATCAAATTTCAAAAAATCTCGGTAATTTTTAGTTAATTTGTATTTTTTGCAATTTTCGATTGTTCAGGTGAAAAAGTGAATTTGAATGTGGTGTAAACTGAGTTGAAAAATCGAACTCACTAAATTATGTTCGAGCAAATCCAACTTTCTATGGCTGAAAGACTAAATAAGCAGGCTAATAGCTAATTTTCTATGAAATGCACTTCCTGCAAGGATGGATATTATCTCAACAATAAACTTTGTTATTAAAAATCTTGCGGAATCAATTGTTCCTTATGCGAAATGGTCGAAAAATAGCCTCTCTGCATAGCTTGTAATAAAACTTAACTTACAAGCAGTGTCGCCACTATTATGACATACATATTAGATTTCTACAAGAGTTAAGAAATCGATTTAAAGTACTTTGAGAATTTCAATCCCAGTAAAACTGATTGCTTTCTTTGCCCACTTGGATGTTTCGGCTGTGAAAGATAAAAGGATATTTCCAGTGATAATCCCTTCGACTTGTACTCCTCCAAATGCCTTAGATGTAAGTCCAAAACTAATCTGGGATCGATAATTTCCATGGATTACGAATGGTAGCTTGATCCAGATACAAATACCTGCACTCTCTGCTCGATTGGAGATAAAAGTTGTATTTACAAAAAAGTTGTAGAAATCCATGCTTATTGTGGTGCAATCAACGATGAATCTGGAACTGGAGCTAGTGATAGCTTATTAAATTTACAGAGAACAATATTCATCGATTGGAACTCTATTATTGTCTCAGAATTGCCTTTCATAAGAGTATTAGTTGCGATGAATGAACTAGGTGTTAGAGAGATTGAAGTTATTATTAAAATAGCAGATGATCAAACTTGTAATCTCAGTGGAAATATTGAAATTTCAACAACTCTGTTAAAATTTCTTCCGAATCTCTAAGTGTTTAGAATATAACTTCAAGGCCCATCAACCATTAGAGTCTCTTCGAATATTACTTTTTCTGGATTTCTAGATATTTCTTTAAAAGATTTAGTTATCTAATAATCTAATTCAACGAGTTCTCCCTTGATTTTTAACTTTGAAAACAGCCTGATCAAAACACTATCCTTCGAAAACGTTACCTTTCAAGGGTTACTTAAGAGTTACTTGCCAGTCTCAACAATGAGCGTGGAGACTGATTATCAAGGGCTGTCTTATTCAGAATATTAGGCTTATGTTAACTCAGTGCTCAAAATATTGGTGTGGAATTTCAATGGAACAGCAATTTTAAAGAATGTCAGTGTTTTTGATGTATTAATTTACAAGTGCTCCTTTTTAGAATTTATTAATTCGGATGCAAGCAACTCTTTGAGTTCAGCGGATTTACTGCTCGAACATCTCACTTTTTCAAGGGTAATCAACTGAAAAAATAAAATATTTTTCATGAATTCTGTTTCTTAAGCATGTTTTTCCTTAGATTTTATTCCAAACAGGCTCGATTTTAACAGAAACACAATCAAAAATTAATCTGACTCTTAGTAATTTCTAACTTGATTCTTCTTTGATTGTTGGCAACAGCATCCTCTTCAACCTCAAAGTTCCTTCATCTAATCCCAGTTAAAATATTACCTTTTAAGATATTTCAATCTTGTCAAATCGATTTCTAACTAGCTCTCAGATCGTATCAAGTAAATACATGCAGTATTTCACAATCAGAGACATCAAGATCTTAGATAACTCCTTCTTAAATACTGAGAAATCAAATGGATTATTTATTACAAATCTGCTATCTTGCATCAATCTACTAGTGAATGGGAATTCCTTTTCATTTAGAACACTCTTCTCAAACACTGAAGACATCAACAATTATGGAGATATTTTAGATTATTAGTTTTTCTTTTATTACATTGAATTCAATGGTAATACAGTGAGTATCTCAGAGGAGCCAATATTACTGGACTATACTGGGATAACAAACTAACAAAATAAGGTATCAATTTAGTAATTCAATGTTGATACTCCAAATTACTCTGATTCCAATAAATTAAAGTCAGCTGCAGTGAGAATAAAAAATTGTGATTTTGTATTACTCAAAAACTTTACAATCAAAACAATTTAAATCCCAGTTATCTTCTATGTCTCCGAAACTAAGCACGTGATTGCCTCTGAGTTGGTGGTGTCAAACGAACAAGGATATATCGGATTTATTGCTGAAAGATACTTTTTTAAATTTTCTTTTATTCAAAGCAGTCTTGAGATTCGAAATGTAGTTTTGCAAAAAATCAACTATTCTTCCAGCATAATTAAGATTATTAATGATTTTAAGGATGTCCCTCAAGCTAATTCAATGGCTATTCTAAGTTAAATACAATTACTAAGTAATGTATTATTTATTTCAAATGATATTGGATTGTTTTCCGTAATCACAATGCTAGTAGGATTCAAGCAGCAAATTACATTAGACAGTCTCCTTTGTGAGAACAACTCAATAGTTTAACCAACTGGAAAATCTGTGAATGTAATTTCTGATCATTAATTTATTTTTCCTCCATAATTTGTTGTTTTTCTTACTGTTTTGTCATTTAGTTAATTGGTCCTTTCATATCAGCTTCTACTTGTATTAACATCCAAGCATTCTCAAGCAAAGTTAATTTGCTGTCCTCTCAGATAGTTAACTCCTCAAGTGAGTCATCCAAAACATCTCTGATTATTAAATCCCTCAGCACTACGGTCTAAAACACGCAGTTCACTGGTAAAGCACAAAATATCTAATATCCCGAAACAGTTCTGGGAGGATATCTGTTTGTGGAGACACATGTATTGTAAATCTTGGAATGCTTATTCAAATTCGGCAGTGCTTCAAAAGGTGGTGCTGTGTTCTTCAGTCCGCTTGGCTAGACAACAATGCTCATACTTAACTCGAGCTTCGTTAATAATCAAGCTTAACTCTCAAACATAGACAGTTTTGGGGGAGCTATTTTCATAAAAACATCGAATGCATTTTCCTTGGATCTGAAGATTGTAGGGACTTCTTTTTTGGATAACCAAGCTAGGTCAGCTGGAGGAGCACTGCATATTGAAATTTTCATTGGAAACTCCGTGCTGTTTGTCTCTCAGTGTACTTTTACAAATAACTATGCCTCTCAAGGAGGAGTTATTTCATAGTCTTTTTTCACTAAAGCGATTGGGAGATTTATCTTTGAATAAACTCAATTTTTGATGTTCCCATCGGATTGTTTAGAAAATATTCTTAAATTCGCCGAAATTGATGACAGCTCACTTGGAGAAATATTTTTTTAGCTTGACATAAACAGAGCATAAATAATACAGATGACCAATTGTGCTTTTATCTCTTCAACACTACCGTAAAATATAGATATTCTTGAAACAGCCAAAGCATCTTTGGTTTCACAGAAATAGCAACAAACCTTCAGTAAATTAATTTATCCAAGTCTCTTTCGCTTTTAAAATATCATAGAGTTCTTAGAGTCAAACAATACATACCAAGACTTTATCTCTTTTAGTCCTTTCATAGAAGTATCGGCGACTTACATAACTGTTCAAGAGAATTCATTTTAAAATATTCGATCAGAATCTTCACAATCTCTTGAGTTTCTCATTCATTTTAAAGCTAAAAAAACCACAATAACAAACTCAACTTATGATAAAATCACTTGCAATGCCTGCACGATGAGTTCAATAGTGATGAGCACTGAATAACTGATTCTTGAAAACTCAATGTTCACTAATAATCTAGGTGGAAACTATGGAGGTTCATTTCTATTCATTAATTAGATTGACTCTCCAAGTTCATTGTTATCTCGGATATTGAATTAAAACACTGAAAACGCATAGCCTTCATCCATTATTTCCTGTGTGTTCACAAACAATTAAGCAGCTTATGGTGGTGCAATAGCTCTACAATTTACCAGCAGTATTATTTCTAAAAACTTAACGATCCAAAAATGTTTATTCTCCGATAACTTTGCAACAATAAACGGAGGATCAATTTATTACTCCAATAAACAAAGCGATATCTCCAAGGATAACACAGATCTTTAGATATTCGATAATACCTTCAGAAAAAACAGGGCAGGATAAGCAGGAGGAATAATTTATGCGGATACTACATCATACATTCCTCCGATTTATTTATTGAATTCACAATATTTAAACATTGCCTCGTTGTATGGATCTAACTAAGCTGGTCCTCCCTTTGCAATGAAGGCGTTTTATCAAGGGATTTCTTAGTCAGATGATTCAATACTTAAGTTTCCATTTAGTGGAACAATAAAAGTAAAAAAGAAAAATATTTTTAATTCTAAACAATCTTAGAATGCTATTTCCTTGAATAACTAATGGTGTTTTGTAATTCAAAAAAGGACGAGCTGATCATCTATTTGTTTCTATAAGAAGGAGACATATTTAAGATTAGAGATTCTTATGATTAGAACATTAAAATATAGATTAAACACTTAAACCCAACTGAAACATCAGTTTTTGAAGTCTAAGACATCTACTTCTAGAATAACATCTTTAATCTTACAAATAGTCTAACTCTATTTTCATAACTTGGTTAAGTATTACAGTTAGAAATAGAATGTACAGCGATTAAGAACCCTGATAACTCAGCAAGTAGGATCCGATTGACATTTCAATCAGATCAATATTGTCCTTTAGGCTATAAGAAAAGCATATCTGAAAGAAAATATGAATTTTGCTTGAAATGTGTTAAAAATACGTTTTCACTGAAATAGGATTCTAAAATATGCTAGCAATGTCCGTTTGTTGACGGCTTTTATTGTGATTAAGCTGCATTTCTTTTTCCAGATGGGTATTGGAGGAAAAATTAAATAAAAGAAACTCACACGTATTGTTAAAATGCGCCTTAACATTGCATAGGAGATTATAAGAGAAATCAAGAGCTTCGACAATAACTCGCTGAGTTCAAAGTACAAGAAATGAACTCAATGAATTACTATTGTGATCAAGGTAAATTATTGGGGGTATTTAAATCTTTTATGTTCTCACTTTTCTTGTTCTTTTTTCCCCCATAAATCAGGTTACATAGGAGCTCTTTGCGAAGATTGTGATATCTTCGGTAATTATTGGAAGGGAGGGTACTTCAAGGACTCATTCTGTTCTTGCTCTGAGTAACAAACTTCAAGAATATTCTATTTTTTCTCATAAACTTACATTTTTAATTATGTCTATTTTAAAAAAGGTGTTCATCGAATGAGGGGACATTAATTTCAGCAGCTCTGAAAATTCTTGGAATGATAGTTTTTTTAATTGTCGTTGTCCTTTCCTTTCGCAATGCTAGCTATTAAGCAGTCATTTCTTAAGTGAAGAAGATGACCATGTTCTAGTTTGTCCTCCCTGATGCATTTATTGAGGGCACTGAAATGTGCAATATTCTTAAAATTTTCGTGCACTTTATTTAAATAACTTCGACAGTCTTTACTATTAATCCTAAGATATTCGATGGCAATTTCTCTATCCTGAAAACTGCAGCTAATCCTGTTCTTGAACTCTTTTTATCCCTGGACTGTGAAATATCATAATTCTATTCTACATTGCAGATCACCCAAAATATATTTCCTTATCAATAATTTAAAGCAATAGCACTACAAATCATATTCTTTGCCTATTGTGTTACCATTATGTTAGCTTTGAAATGTTTCATTTATCCACTAACTAAGATCAAGAGGACATTTGGTAGAACACTCCTTTCTTCGTTTCTAATAGCCTTAGTACAGAATTAACCTGGAATCCTTCATTTTCTCACAGGACTGGTAATATGTTAAATTTTCAAATATTTTTGGATTCTTATTATTTTGTTATTTTTCTTTTAGATTTCATGTAAAACAGTAGATGGTACTGAGTATGTAGCAAAATACACTGCCAATGAATGTGATGAACAGCATGATTTCTATTCGAAAATTATTGTATATCCACTGATTTGCTTATGGGGTGTTATTTTACCAGTTTCACTCTATTGGATTATGATTCGAAGATAAAAGCATTTGAATAATCTAGATAATCGAGTACTTTTTGGGTTCTTATATTATGAGTTTAAAATCGAATTTTTCTATTGGGAAATTGTCAAAATACTTCAAAGAACTGCGAGTACAGCTACGGAAGTTGCAGTCGAGAGTATTGGAGTCCAAATGGGGCTGCTTTTAGCCATTTAACTATCATACAAATTCATTGCTGTTTCCAGTAAGGCAGCTTGACTTTTATTTTCAGAAATCAATTATTTTTTTTCCCACAGGAAACCCTTTCAAGACAATGAAGCTAAACAAATTAGACATACTGTCTACTGATATATCTTGCTTCTGCATTGTCCTGGCATTTGTTTCGTTGTATGGAGAAGAAATTAATTTAATTTCCCAGGCTTTAATTTTTGTGTTTTGCCTTGGATTCTACTGTTTCCTTCTAATGATAATGCTATCCTCGATAATAAAGGATATTCACAGGAACATTTAAAAGAACTTAGATGAAAATAAGCCTGTTAATTGCATTGTTCTTAGAATATTTTCTTGTAGTCTTCGCTCTCCTAGAATATTTAAGCTCTGGGAGCTATTTAGGAGTGTATTAAAATCCACAATGTAAAAAAGAAAAACAACTAAAAGCCACTTTCATAAAGTTCAATAACCTCTTCCTAACCATCTTTAGCATAATGTTCAATATTAGAATCTTAAGAAATCTTACAGGAAATCTATTTTTTCTTAGAAAATAATCAACACACATGACAATACCCATATTAGAGAAAACTAAAATCTACCAAGACTTTCAACCCTATAGACTTAGATGTTAGTGAATGGTTAGTAGAATACTCAATAAAAAAGTCTAGACCTTCACTTTAGTTGATGTGAAAAAGAGTAATTTTCTTTCAAATTTTAAGAAACTTTGAATTAAGATTTATTGTTACAATATTTTCGATATTATCATATGTTGTATTCTTTCTTCAGTAGTTGTGCCTTGGTTTGAAATGAAAAACGAAATTCATAAAGTTTAAATCGATTTTTTTATTAATAAATGTAAGAAAGTAGTGTATTAAAAATAACTGTTGTTTTCAACTATCAGCATTAACAGTAAATACTTAGGGGTATCCAAATGTTATTAGCATTGGAGATTATTTTGAAAACTCCGACTATTTATTCATTGTCTGTTATTTATAATTAAAGAGAGTTAAAAATTGTGCAGAAATATATGATTGTATTTAATTAATCAATAGATACAATACTAAAATTTTTCCATAACAGCGCATATCAAAATGTTTACTACGTTAGGTTTTCTCAGCCCTTGAATTAATAATATTCTCAAGCATTTATTTTCTATTAATCTTTCAGAAATTAATAAATAAATCCCCTTAATTTGTAATATTTTTGAGAGAATATCAACATCTAATTTGTTTTCTGTTTACTTCAAATTAATCGAATACAGAAACCAAAAAGTGGCGATGAAAATATAAAAAACACAGATCATTAATTTATATTCTGATTTACTCCATTGAATGTTCAATGTTAATGGAATTCATTTAGAACTTGAATTGGAAGGATATCATGAAGGGAACCTTCTTTCTCTGTTTCTGTCCTCTTCTCCTCTCCCCAAAATGCGAATGTTTATCTAGCTGTTTTCAAGCTTAACCCTATGATTGAACTAGCTTAGCATAGAAAAAATAATTTTCTGCATACCGACTTAGTGCTTTTATACCTCTCTTATTATGTTGCTATCATTTAGTGTGATTGTTGTTTTTGCTATTTTCAGTCCTATTAGATCTCTTACAATATCATTAATCTGATTTTTTATCTCTAAACAATGGATTTGATTAATTGTGTAATTATTAAAAACTTCGCAAAGAAAAAAAATTAAGAGTATGGAGACTATTATTAAAATAGCGAATCTAAACAAATGACACAAATGATAAATTTAAGATAAGCAGCAATTCCTAATGCTAATCAATCAATTAACTTTTATAAGCAAATTCCAATTGTTAATCATGAAAGTTAGCTATTCCAAAATGCTATGACATTTCATATTGAAACCCAGCAGTAACCTACCTATCGTGATATTTGAGATTGAGGTTTTCTGGATTGATTTAGAAAAATTAGTTTCAATGATTTACAAATAATTATTACGAATCATGCCCAAAATTTATCTTATAAGTTAGAAAAAGTTTAAATTTAGCTTCGTTTCATTATGATTACTTACAATCGAATATATTTACTTTCATAGCAAATATACCTGATCTGTAAGCTTTCCTAAAATTATTACTATTTTAAAATATCTGAAACTAATGTAATCTCGAACTCAATCAGCTCTTTATTTTGGAATTTTCTTCTTTTTAGAATCTACTTAGTAATTCAATAAGAAATGAAACAAAATCATTCTTCAAATTGTCGAAAGCAAATTTACTGCTTAACGTTAATTTCTCCGTCTGCCTGCTGGATGGGTAAAAAGAAGATTAAGACTTAATTATTGATTTCTTTGCTTCTCAATTTAAACATTACAACTTACAAAAATAATGCACTATCTTATCTGCGCATAAATGAATTCGATGATATTCTAAATAAATTCAAAGATAAGTAAATATTCTTTGTCTGAAAAATCTAATTATTTGAAAATACCCTTCTAATCTTAGTTTAAATGTGAAGTAACACAGGTGCATAATATCTTACAAATACAAAGTATTTAAATCTATCTCTGTGGATAGATTTAATTAATCATTAGTTTACACTTCTCTGAGTATGTATGGTTTTAATTACTTTTTGTTTATTTGCTATCCAAAGATAGTTGTGATTAAAAGGATTCTAATGGGTTGAGACATAATATCTTAATTCCTCATTGCGAATCTACAACTTAATTATTCAAAACATAATAAAAAGTAGAAGAATAAAACATACACAAATCAGTCACCTAAATAATGATCTTGCTTATTCTTCAGCTCATTTTATCAAATATTCTCTCCTTATCTTATGGAATCACTGAGAATTTTGTTGGGTGTCCATGTACAGTACCAGATACTGATTCTAATTCAACAGCGGTCATTCATAAATGCGAATAAATAATAGATAAGGCTTGTCCTAATTTCTCAAGTAGTTTTAATGATTATTGCTGCTCAGGAGTTGATAAGTGCTTCAATATGGTCACAGATAATAATATCGCTGGAGGATTTAGATAAGGAAGTTGTTTGAACTTTACTACATCATTTAACTGCAGTATGATTAGTAAGAATTAAGGATTGCTGTTTTCATATTTTTTTCTTCAGAAATAACTCCTTTTGTTATCTATCCCTCAACAGCAAGCCCAAATTTCGTGTTTACAGGCAGCTAAGCATGCATTACTATCACCAATGGAACCGATTCTAATCTCGATAACTCCACATGTTAAATTTTTAAGTCAACTAGCTTAGATTTCCAAAGCAGAGCAGGAGAAAAGTATCTCACTATCAATAACTACAGGATGTGCGTTTTTGAAAGTGATCCCATTAACAATCAAGGCGTGTATATGTGCACTTAAAAATACTGCCAAATACCTGATGGAAGCTGCTTTCCAATATCAAAGTATTAATAAGCATATGATAATTATGGAGTTATTGGAGCAAATGATGACTTTGAAAGAAAATGTTTTACTGACTCCCAAACAACCTCTTCTAGCAGCTGCTTTTATTACCTCAAATCGGTCTGCTATTCAGGTGGAACCTGCTGGAATCTCAATTCTGTTGACAATGACCCTGCTCATCCTCTAGTAAACTTATCATTTTTTTCTTCTTTATTTGAAAGTTGATTTGTTAAAATAGGGGAGGTTTATCAGCGGGGAGTGCGCTTTAATTACTGATTCTTATTATTCTGATAACTTTTATGAAGGTCAGTACTATAATAATACTGTATATATACCCACTATTGATTACTGCAAAAACTAAAAGTATGTATGTGTGAGAGTAATTTATGGATTTCGGCCTACTTGTGTTAACTTTGAAGTTCCATTTTATGAAACAGTTGGCAGTTATTATAATAAAGTGAAAAAAGAGTGGTTTTGTACTAGTTAAGGAGTCGGACCAGCAGATAGGTAACTAAAGATATTTCGATGATTAAATCAATTCTTTTGTATTATAATAATTAAGAAAATTCTTCTTTTAAAATAAAAGACAAATCTTTTTTCCTTTTTATCTCTTCAAGGTGCTCAACAAAAACGTATTGCAGAGATCCTGCTAAAAACTACGCATGCATGCCTCTATCAAGTGATGTGTCACTAAATAGAGTGCAAGGTTAAGCTGTAACTGATCTTTGCTTACCTTACTAGAAGACATCGAGTGACCCTGCTTGGTGTGCTTTAGGATATTGCATACTAACTTTAGACTTCCAATCTTCTAAATTATCCTACTGTGAAATTATCGGCCTTTCTCTTAGTCCTTGTAGAAACAGCTAAACTCATAGATGCATTGCAAATGAAGAAGAAACTGATGGTCAAATCATTGATTTATCTATTGAATATTGCTATATCTATGAAAACGGCAAATCAACTTGTATCAACACAAATCAAAGTTTGGTTAATGTAATTCGAGATTCAAATGGGGTTTGCTAACAGTTTAAATCTTCCGAAATAGCTGACTGCTCATCAAGCAAAGCGAATTGTCAAAACAAGAGTGAGAAATAAAATTCAAGAATTATTAACTTTTTCATTTTGTTTTTTATTGATTTTCTGGTTGCTTTTTTGCAGATTTCATAGCTTCCTATTGCGGCTCAGGTGTGAATTGCTTGAATCCCACATATTGCGTTTAAGGCCCATTATGTATGGACTCAAATAACAGATGCATTCATCTAGATACTTCAGAATATCTTTACGGATTACCAGCAAGACGCGAAGAAGATTCTATCTGTATCCGCAGCTACTCTTAGGGTTCAATGATGTGTTCTGTGGATTTTTGTCTGCATGCGGGTTAATGCATTCCTCTTACCTAGACTATGTATGTTACCTAAGAATTAATCACTAGCCTTTGTCTCAAAGCTCTCGAAACAAATTCAAATGGAGCCAATAAATGTGTTTATGGGTAAAATAATTATTTTATTGATTTTCCAGATGAATTATTCTTAGTAAAATTGGTTTTCATTTTGAATTGCCCTTAGATTTTGCAAGTTAAAAGACGTGAACAATCTCTATTACTGTATGAGAATGGTAGACATTATTACTTTTGGTAAAACTATTATTTTCTCTGCTTAAGATGTGTTAATTTCTTCGAGGGCAACTTTGTAAATTTCATGATTTATCTCTTTTTATTAGCTGTGAATGAAGAAGGCATGTGCATGACCTAAGCTGAAACACTGGTCTACAGTGGAAAAGTAATTATTTTTCATAATAGATTCAACTATTTATCCTGTTTATTAATTAATTTTTTTTATTTAGTTTACTTGTTTACCTTATTAAGCTTGCAAAAATTCATTCGGAATGTGTTTAATAATGGGTACAACATATTGTTCAGATTCATCAGGGAATTGCTTGCCCATGTCCTCAGCACAATGTGAAAAATGCTTAATATCTTAATGCAAAGATATATTCACTGGAAAATGTCAAACTATGCTTCCTAAATAGTGCGTGGATTTCTCAGGTATTGATTATTATTTTTCAGTAGGAATACATTTTCAATTTTTGCAGGGTACTGCCAATAAAGTTATTCTACAGGGAACTATAACTAATGCAGAGGATGCTCTACTTCACAATGTTATTAGCCTGCAAAATGTAAGAAACACAAAAGCAACCACAAAACTTGTGTTTTCTTAATTATCTTTTAAAGAAATATGCATAGATTTCGAAGACATGCAACTAGAAAGGAATCAATGTTTGATTCAAGTCAATAATTAAGATTCATGTGAAATTCATTCCATGGATGAAGAACTACAATACTGTGCGATCTCTGATAACTAATGCAAAAATATCAAAGTTCTCGAGAATAATCAATATCCAAAATGTATGAGATGCTCTTCTTATCACATGTGGATAGGTGACTTTATTTGCTACACGAGTCTTATGACAAGCACAATTTATATTTCTTATCTACCATCAAACCAAAATCAAAACTACCTCTTTGGATTGTCTCTTTAGTATATTCGAAAGGACATTAAAGGAAATGTTAGCTAACCATGTGGAAATAAGTAAAATCAAACATATTTTCAAAGAAAAAATTATTTTTGATTAAAATTTTGGACATTGAAGTTTTCTTCGATTTTTCTTAAAAATAGTTGTTCTCTATGTGATACTTCTACAGGATGCTTATTTTGCATGTCTGGATATTTCCTAAGCTCTCTCAAAGCCTGTGTGTAATATACTTCTGATAAATTTGCTCTTCCTGAGAGCTTGTTTCCTGAGCTCGATTATTTGACTCAAAACAACGATTAGAGCCTCGATACAGAGAATAATCTTAGTGATATTTACTTTGATGAAATTGGAGGAGCTCGAGGAGTTATCAAAACAGTTTATGGATGCTGTATCAATCAATGGTAATTAATATTAATAATAATAATAATAATAATAATAATAATAATTAAAAAAAGAGATCTTAGCTTACCTAATTCTGTGATTTATTGAATTCTGACTTATTGATTTTCTTTCAGGGCCCTTCCATCTATCGGAGATGACCTTTACTGTTCAAGATTCATTTTTTCCTACTAGTATTTGAATAGAGTGGTTAGCTTTGATTAACTGACAGTGAAATATTCGCTGATAGACTAGAATGCTCCCAAAATGATTACTATTTCAACAACCTGTAACTCTTTTTCTCTAGATAATTTCAGTTTATCTCTTCAAAATCTTTAATATTTATTTTAATTCTTTGAAGGTGATAGCAATTGCTTGATCTGCTCTTTAGATTCTTAGTCAAAACAAGTATGCTCACTGTGCTAGCCAAAATATGCTCTGAATTATAAAAAGTAGTGCTAATAGTGTCCTGCATAGTGTGAGAGTTGTTTCTTTGGAGGTGTTTATAAAGGGAACAGCTTAAAATGGACTTCCACTCAGTATTAGCTTCACGATTTGGCCTTTTTTAATTCTTTGGATAAAACATCAGAGTATTTCATTGCCTGTGAGAAATGCAGCCCAGGGTATGTAATGACTAATAGTTATTAGGACTGTGAAAAATGTGGTAGTAATTGTCTTAAATGCTATCAAGGTAAAACATATTTCTTTCAACTTTAAGCTAAAATTGAAATTTAAAAATCTTAATAAGCCCTTTTATTATTATTATGATTGAAATAACAGGAACTCTTCAAGTGAATTTAACCGAGATATTTAACATCAACTCAGCTAAAAAGTAATCTTCAACAATTATAAAAAAATGCGAGCAATGTTCAATTGGATATGTCTTCAGCAGCAACAGTAAACAATACAAAAATCAAAATTCCCTGACATTTTATTTAATTTCTATTTTGGTTGAATCTAGTGGTTGACTGCACTCAATTAAACTCAGATTGTTTAGTGTAATTTTATGGAAGTAACCCAGATGATGAATTCTCTTTTTCAGAGTAAGATTGGTGGTAACCCTAAAGTTACAGCTATCCAAAATGCTACCAATCAGCATTTATGACAGAATAGAATTAAATTAACTATTACTCTTACCCTAATAGTCCATACCTTTAACTGACAATCCAAATTAAACAATTGTTTCTTTACTGCTTGAATGGAATAATTTTCAACAATAAAGTCACAAATCAAGTCTACAGCTCATATTGTGTCACCTGTATTGGAGAGCTAGCCTTTAATTATAACAAAGAGAAATGTACAGGATCGTGCTCTTCTAAAGTAAGCACTCTTAATCAAAGCTAAAAGTTTAAAGCACCTCATTTATTTGATTTGTCTTTATTTTACTTTTCTTCAGATAAACTACTGCAGTAATTGCTACATTTATTATGAAGTATCCAACTAGTAAATTACCTAATGCACTTAATGCAAGTAAGAGAGCACTTCCCATGTTCTAATTCCAACGTTCTATGGGTGCTAATAATGTCCTGAAGGCTGCTCAGATTGCTATGAAGGTAAATAAATATAACAAGCAATAAACATTTTTTAATTCTTTTTTTGATCAGGACAAAAGGTGGACTCAACTTCACTCCAGACTGAGCTAAAAAATCGAACCCATCAAATAATATTCGAGCATCCAAAGCCTTCCTTATCAGATAGAATGAATAAACATATTAATAATCAGTTCAGTATGTTTTGCACTTCTTGCTTTGATGGATATTTCTTGGACTAAAAAGCTTGTGTAGCAAACACGTGCGGAGATAATTGCGGTCTCTGCAAGGTTATCAATAAAAATCCTCTTTGCATATCCTGCAATAAAGTCAAGCTAACAAATTCGATTCAAACTATCTTACCTTTCATCTAGAGTTTCTATGGAATTCTCGATTTAGATCTTAGATATTTTGAAAACTTTAACTCCGATAAATCTGATTGTTTTCTTTGCCCACTTGGCTGCTTTGGCTGTGAAGATTAAAAAGCCATTTCTTCCAATCCCTTTGAGTTGTACGCAGCTAAATGTATCCGCTGTAAATCACTGAACGACGTAGGTAACAATCTGCCTTCTTATGAATGGCGACTCGATCCGATAACGAATTCTTGCACTCTTTGCAAAAACGGAGATCATAGCTGCATTTATAAGAAGGAAACAGTTTTGTTTGCAAAATGTGGAACAATAGAAGCTTCATTAGGAGCAGGCACTTAAGTTAGCCCTATTAATTTACAAAGAGCCAGTGAAATCGATTGGAATTCGTTGATTGTTTCTGAATCAAATTATCTGAAGGCATTGGTTTACATGAACGAACTTGGAATCAGAGATTTGGAGGCTGTAGTTAATATTCTTGACTAAGATTGCTAATTAAAAGAACAAATAGCTGTATCAACTACTCTATTAACTCTCTTGCCTAATCTTCAAGTCTTAAAAATAACGCTGCAAGGGCCATCGAATGTTACATTATCCTCTAATCTAACATTCTCAGGATTTCTAGATATCCAAATAAAAAATCTAGTTTTTCTGTAGTCAACTTCAACAAATTCTCCTTAGTATATTCTTATTCGAGGAGACAAACCTTTAAACACAGTATCAATAGAATCTGTAACCTTTTAGGGTTCACTTGATAGCTATTTTGATGTGTCAGATTAGACAAAAATCGACTTCACTTTTCCAGGAATTTCTTCAACAGACTATCAAAACTTAAAGGGCTCAACTTTCTCAATTTAGGTCCTAAATCTCAACGGAACAGCTAGCATCACTCATGTGAATGTTTCTAATTAATTAATATATTAAACAGCACTTTTCGATTTCATATAAACTGCTCTGTGTTCGACTTGCTCACTCAGCCTTTCTTTTGAAGACTTCACCGCCTCCAAAGTAACTAAAAAATATATACTAAAAAAGATATTTCATTAATTTGTTTAATATCAAAGTTACTATTATCGGCTGGATCACTGCTTTAAACTCAATCTCTTAAAATTAACTTTACCTTGACATCTTTTCAGCTCAACAGTTGTCTGATTGCAGGAAATAGCCTTGTCTTCAATTTAGAAATTCCAGTATTAACAACTGAATCCGATCCGATTCATTGTATCTTCTTTTTAGACTTAAAACTTGAATCAAATAGGATATTCAGTTACTCTAAATTGATTTCAACTCAATATGCTAATTCTGGTTCCAGAATAGAGTAGTTTTATCTGAAATAAAACTAAATAGCTAATCCCTCTGTAACTAATGGGATGATACAAATTAATTAAATAAAATGCTCCCATTTAATCTTGGAATCAAATACCTTCGCAAATGCTACTTTGTTCTAAAATAAACAAGATATCAAAGATTATGGCATAAATGAAGAGTTCTTATTTTAATTTTAAAGCATTTCATTTGATGGTAACTTAATCTAATAAAGCCAACCGATTCTGCTGGATTTCTTAGGA
>Ga0302271_10001337_pt1 | contig 23829 bp, 18 predicted proteins | sample III_Bog_N1_1_FD_198767 | JGI IMG/M metagenome (GOLD analysis project Ga0302271, IMG submission 198767) | Peat permafrost microbial communities from Stordalen Mire near Abisko, Sweden - III_Bog_N1_1 | ecosystem: Environmental > Terrestrial > Soil > Wetlands > Peat | place: Sweden: Abisko... | reverse complement strand
AATTGGACCCCCTCTAAATATGTAGATTTCGAGCTAGAAGTATCTAGCACTGTCTAACCTAAAACATGTATAAGTGGTGTAGGTAATAACTACATCAAAATTCATAACTTTAATAAGGGTGTACAAGCAAAAATATGAAAGTATTATGTCTTTGAGTTAAACTTGATAAAAAAATTATTAAAGAATTTCAAAAACACTCCTCTATTTCTAAAAGATTTATGTAATTTTATCATTTTACATGTATCTTCATCTCTTTTCCCCCCTCATATCATATTCGAAATAAGATAGTTTTCGTAACAGTGCGTATTCCTTCTTCAAAATATCATTTAGCAGGAAATAATTGGTTAAATCTATTATCAAAAACTTAATTTAAATTATGAAAATAATTTAATAGCGAAGAGACTACCAATAAAATATTGACAAGAGCATATCACTCTTTTTCAGTTCTATTTCTGTTCATAACAATTCATTATTTTTATGATTTTCTTGATATTTTCTCTAAAATTTAATGATCATATTATCATGTTTATTCATTAAGAGACAACAAAAATAAAGAAAATACACCATTTTTAATAAAGAACTTATTTTTCAAAAAAAATCAAATATTTATTGCTGAAATTCTTCTACAAAGAATACTAAACACAAATACAACCCAATAAAGAAAATAAACACTGCAAAGTCAAAAGATCAGATACATAAACTCGCAAAACCACAATCAATTCTACTCCTAACTTTCATCTTGCTTTTCTCTCTTCAAAAATACATGAGCCTTTCTATATTTCGCTTGATAACCTTGGTCTGTAAAACTTACTTCGTTTCATCTCTGCTGACTGTTGCATTGAGTTTCTCAGAGAACTGGTCATATTTTACTCTGTCTGTGTCTCTATGGATTGGTTTCTATTTAATCGCTATCCTCTATGGAAATTCAGATAAACAGGATTCATATCATATCTTTCTTTAACCATTTAAATACTTATTCAATGCCGAAAAGCTAATTATTAACAAACCTGCCAATGCTAAACCCTTATTAGCCGCAATTGTGTTATTCATTTGCTTGTAAGATCTTAGTATTTGGGCTCAATTAACAAGCGCTAAAACACCTCATCTACAAAACCAAGAGGCTGATAACTCAGGATTATTCAACGAAGTTTTTTCACATTCAAGTAACCAACTAGAGTATGCTATTTTTTCTGATTGGAATACTCCTAAAACATTTCTCTTCATCGTTTCTTACGTTGGTTAGCTTTTCTTAGGACTATTCCTAAAAGCGCTGCTGATTCAAGAAATGCTACTTCAAAACAACGAGGAAAAAATAAATAAACTCAATTTATTGAATGTCATTTGTGTTTTCTTTTCTGTCTCCTCTCTGCATGGGCTCTTTGGGATGATCTTCAATTTGCGATTTAACTTGTTCGTTCTCCTAATCGCAGCTAAAATCACAATAGTTATCCTTGAAACTCTAGTTATTTGTCACTATAAAATGGTGGTTTTCAATAATCAAGTTCTGTTTCGAGATGTGATTATCATTCTAGCTGTAGTCTAATTGATCTTCAATGTTCCATTTGATTTCTCTCCCTTCTACTAAAAACTTTTGAAAATCGAAACAACTACTCAAGCTAATTTACACTCATAAGATTCAATGACTGTTATCAGAGCTGGCACAACTATTGAGATCATATTGCTTGTGTTCTGTATATAATATCTTTCTACAGGTTAACATAACTTACAAGGAGAAGTTCTTAAAGGCTTAGTGTATTTTTTTCTAGTTTCAGCTGGGATTTCAGTAGTTTTATCAACTTACCATTTATTTCAAAAATTCGTAGAAAAAAGCAGCAAAAATTATCGGATGTATAAAGTTTAATCCATGAAAGTCGACGATGTCATTGAAGTCCTCAGAAAGAGTAAGAATCTACTGTATTTCTAAGTTGATTTTATCACCGATTAACAACTAACCCTAGAGGAAGATAATTCAAAAATCAAATAAAAAGAACTCCTTCAAGCTCTCTTAGCACATACTTCTCATGATTCACAGTTCTTTAAGACATTCAAGCTCGGCTAATTAATCCAAATGGTCTCAACCAAACAACCCAACGAAAAATATTTGAATTTCCTTGTGATAGATCGAACATTTATTTTTGATAATGCTTTCCTATCTGAGTTGTCTGATTCCATTCGCCCGCTGCTCTTTTGCAAATTTCAGCCAAATCTTGATATGAAACTCCGCTAGATGTTATCAAAGTGCTTCTGCGAGAGAATATTTGCAGAAGGAATCACCTAAAAAACCTAAGATTTTCTCAACATACAATACTTCTACCATAAATAGAACTGCAAAACACTTGTAAATTACTTTCTAAAAAGCACAGCTATGGTAATTGTCTTCCATAGGATGTTCTCTCCGCTGTTCGAGACAAATCCAGAGTAAGTCATCCATGATTTATGGTTTGATGAGAGTCTCTATAAATGAATGTTATTAATTTTAAATATGTAATTCTTTACAATTTTAATAATCAATAAAAGATATTTCTTTAATACTTCAATCAGTAACTCTTTACTTTAAAAAAATGAAATCAAAAACATATTATGTTAGTAGTAAGAAGGACTTGTTTGGACTTATCTAACAAATATTGAAGGGTAAAACAAAAAAGAATGGTAATTACCTGAAAAAAAAACTAATGTGTCTCTTTTTGAGTGAGACTAGTTAGTTCAAGAAAAATTTCAAACAATAATCTCTTCAATTCCAAAGTCTTTTCCAACAGTCTCAATGCATCTCTTTGAAAAGATTCTTCAGTTGATTATTGATGATTTAATTTGAAAAATTGAGCATAATAACTCTACAAAAAGTGTTTCTCTCTAAGTTCTGAAGATCTGGTAAAATACCCTTAAGCTTATTTCAATCCTGGAACTAAAGCTGATTAGACGGATCATCCAATCCTTTTTGAAGAGACATGAAGCTTTGGTATTTGGTGGGAAAATCAATTTAATTATTAAAATAACAAAATGTAAAACAAAAAGACCTAAGTAAAAAAAAAGCAAGTAATTAAATAAATAATTGCTTTGAAATCATTTAAAGTAATCCCTTTTTTAATAAGATTTATCTGAAAAAACAAGCTCAATAAGTTTTACTTGGGAAACTAGTTCTTTTTTGAATATTTTTTTGAAGAATGTAAATTAGATAACTTGGCTGAAGCTGCGATTACACCCAAATAACTAATTTCAAAATAATCATAGTCTATTGCAATTATTCTCAATTCCCTGCCATTAACCCAAAGATCTTGATATTCACTTTAATTTGCTTGCTTATAATTCAATATTCAAAGGTAAAAAACATATGACTTTGTGAGACTTTTAATTAATTGAGGTGAAAACAAGGGTTTTCTAAATTCCTGTTTCATGGTTGCCACAAGTAGGTGGATCATAAGATTCAATCAAAATTAGGTACAACTTTAAAAGAAAACAAACAAGAAATTCTCATTTGGATTCCCTTTTCAAAACAACAAACATGAAGGTCGTTCCAGAGTAGCGATTTATTGATTCTTTTCTCCTTTTTACCTTTACTTTCATGAAATTATACTAACAACTCCCCCTTACCTTTCCCTTCGCCATTTCTTCTAGGGTTCTTAACGAATCAGCGCTTCCCATGAAAGATGACATCGAAGCTGACATAATCAATCTTTCAAATGCATAAGAAACTCAGAAACCTAATTTAGAATAACTAATGGAGTTCACCAAACGAAGTCATCCTTACAAGCCCAATGGAAAGCAGAATTCTTTCTGCGAGATCATTTCCCTGCCCACTGGAAGTCACGGGTGCATCTGCGGAGATACTTCTTCGAAAAGTGGATTAGATAAGTATGGATTAGCAGTGACGTTGTACTTCCGATTCGTCAAGAACCTAACTCAATGGTTTTTCTTGTTTTCAATCCTTTCTGTGATTCCTCTTGTTTTCTACGTGAGAGGTAAGCAATAATCGATTATAAAAAAGAATATTTCGATGAAGAAAGGGGATAATTTTGCAATATTATTTTCAAGATTTGAGATAATAATAATTCAATTAAGATAAATTCTAAACCTGCTCAAATCGCAAAAACAATAAAGGATCATTTGTTCTGTTTCAAGCGTACATGGATGCCTCGGATAAAGGTGACTATTCAGTTTCAGAGAAGCTCCTCTCAACGACGATTGGTTCCCTTGTTATTGACAGTACAAAATGCTAGTACCTTAATCTCTCAGCTTCCTCAGGGTCAACAGATAATCTACTTTAGCTCTCGTGTGGAACAGGATCACTAAGTTCTACTGTTTCCAAATACACTTATGGATTAGGTAATCATTCTTGAGTGAAAAGATTTAAAAAATAATGACAAATTATCTCAATTTTTATTAAAACTTCCTTTCTTATCTTCTTTCCTTCCTAGTCAGTTCATCTAAAAGCAGCTCCAACTCATGTTTATTTCTCGATTCTAGTGACATCGACTAATCCTGCAACTAACCATCTTCATCTACTTCTTCGTTTGCTTCATTCATCAATCCTTGTCTTGGAACATTCTCCTGCTCAGCAACTCTAACTACCAGTGTTTTCTTGAGTTCCTCTACCTGCATATAAGCCCTCCAAACCAATGATATCTTCATAAGTACCGTCTGTGAAGATGAGCACTTTGATCTTTATTTTACCTTCAAAAAAGAATCTCTAGTAATAATTTTTTCAATAATCGATGCATTCTTCCTAGTTGGGTTTATGCTCTTCCTTCTCCGCCTGAAAGTATCTGAAAAGCAAGCTGAAAAATCAGTTATGTCGTAAAGATTTCAGGATTCAATACATTTCTCATTTTTTTCTAACTCCTGAATATGCCTTTTCCTTCCCTCAGAAACTCCTTGAGTGCTTCCCATTTCACATTGGAGATTCAAAATCTCCCTTAAAATCTTGGCAAGGCACAATTGAAGTTTGGTCTTCAAAAGCATTTAGAGCAAATGGGATCACGCATCCTAAGAAAAGAGCAGATTAAAGTTCATGATATTCAGTTTGCACAACCACATAAGATCATTCAGCTTCAAAAGAAACTCAAGGACTTAGAAGCAGAAAAAGCTAGGGTTGTTCTGTAATTCTGCCATGTGTATGATGTGGAGATAAGTAAAGAAAAAAATGTATCAATGCAAGAACTCATGTATGCAGCGAAGTCCAATAAACTGACAAAAGAACAGAAACAAGAAGCGGAGAAAGAACTTGCTTTGATCAATAAAATCATAAGGAAGATAGAAGAGACCTCCGATAGAATACTTATTGTTTAGGAGTATCAAAAGGAAGTAAGAGATAACATGAATTCTTATTTTTGATTGCTAAACTGAATCATTTGCAGGAGATATCTGCAGCTTGGGTAACTTTTGAGACCATGCGAATGAGAGATATTGCATATTCCTTGCTGTATCGCACGAACTTTGACAAGTTACTGGATGCAATATGCTGCTGTTTTGCTAGTAGCACTGATAGTCGCAGGTAACAAATTAAAGATATCATTTGAGATGTTTTCTACTAATTAGCATTCGTCTTTGAACATCTTTTGAAAACTGTAGATTTGAAGGGAAGATGCTTAGAATATCATCTGCTCCTTAACCGGAGAATATCATCTGGGAAAACTTAGACTTGTCGCTATTCTCAAAGATCATCAGAAGAGCTTTCTCACTGATCATCACTTTGGTCTTTCTCTTTGGAAGTAATTCAAATTAGCATGCATTGTCATTTTAACCCCTTCAAGTTCATTAATTCATTCTCATTTTGTGACATCGTACACATAGCTCTTGTCTTGATAGTGTATGTTAAGAAAGTGAATTAAGACTTTACAAGCAAATATCCATCAAGTACCTGTCCATCCACATCCTCCAGCTTAACAACTACCTAAGTTGTACTCGACTACGAGTCAGCAGCTCCCAAAGGTTTGCTTGAATGCTACTGCAAAGTAGATACTTTCGGAAGGCTCGATGATGTTTTTGTGCTTTCTTCTGGTTAAACCAAGACACTATGTAATGACTGGTTTTCAGATAGAGTTTTAGTATTATTGTTACCGTTCGCTATTGTGTTAGCAATCATCGTAATTAACTAAATTATGGAGATTATATTCATAGGTAAGATATCGTTTTTGCTTGTAGATTTATTTGAGTTTTTTTCATCAATTATTTTGTGATACAACTAGTATTATCAAAGATAGAAGGACACAAGTATGTTTCAGGCGAAGTGAGCTCTAGAGTAGCTAAGATATTCTTCATGCAGTTCATGAATACTGTAAGATAAAAGAACTTCAAATCTGAGAAGATCTATTATTATTTTTACTAATAACTTTTATGAACTTATTTTCTGTAGGCGTTGATAATTCTGATAATGAACATGAAATTCGCCAACACATCTTCAAGTGGATTCTCGTTCTTGCTCAATGGGACCTTCAATGATTTCATCCCCCTTTGGTTCAAAAATGTTGCCACTACTGTTGTAAAATAAAACTGCTTTTTTGTTGGGTCGTAAATTCTGTTATTATTAAAAATAATGTTGTTGTTCTAAGATCTTGACGATCCTCTTCTATCTCATCACGCCATATTTGAATTTCTTCGCATTGAAATCATATGCTAGCTTCAGGAGATGGTATGATAGACATTTTCAATCTAATCTAGGTATCACAAGGTAGCATACACAAAAAGCTTACGAATAAGTGTACCTAGGGCCAAGATTCCTCATCGAAACTAGATATGCTTAAGTAAACCTATATGATAGTTGACTGATTGCTTAGATCCATGATTATTCATTTTGATTTATTACTAAAATAGTTAATGAATATTGTGTTTGTGTCGCTATTCTATAGCACAGGTCTACCGCTATTAATATCAGCCACTTTCATTTACTTAACCAGCACTTATTACATCGATAAATTCATGATGTTTAGGTTCTGCAGGACTCCGCCAAATTATCCCAAAGAACTAGAGAAATCTATTAGAACTATTTGTTGGATAGTTGTGCCACTCCATTGTATTTTATCAGTGTGGATGCTTGGAAGTACTAAACTCTTTGCAGGGACTAGTGTAAGAACCCAATGTTTTGTTTTAAGTTTTACTAATGTATTTCTACTTTTTATTTCAAAAACTAGCAATTTGAGCTGCTTAGTTTCATCTCTGACTCAATTAACGATTACTACACACCGACTTCAACAAAAGGCTACACTATTCAAGAACTTATGTCAAGAGCAATTAAAGTCCAGAGTCTTCCTTAGTTATTTGTTTTCCTGATGTTCGCAATCATCATCTTGTACTTGCTATTAAAGTAAAAAATTCTGACAAAGAGATGGGACAGCAATTTTATTCTTATAATAATTATGTCTTGTTTTCAAATTTCAAGGAAATAAGTCCTCAAACCCTTATTGAAAGTTCTCTGCTGTTGCCTTCGACTTTCCTCTGATGATTTAGTCTCTTCGAAAAATGTCCTTCAGCTTATCCCATTTTATGCTTGTAAAGCAACTAGATTTAATTTTTATCCTTGACTTTTAAGTTTAAACACATATTTAATTATCAATTACCATTTTTTATCAGTCATATCTAGAGAAGATTTGTGGAATTAAATAGAATCACTCAAGAAAGAAATTAATGAATCTGTTTCTCCCCTAACCGCATTTCTTGAATAGAAGCTTAGGTTATATGAACGTGAGCATTCACTGAGGAAATAGTCTAAGAATTAAGTTGCATAACAGCTAGAAAGCTAGAACATTAACTGCACTTTGGTTGGACTCTATTCCTATGACATTTTGGTATATTAAACTTGGATTATCGTATTTTATTGAAAAGAGTTTAAAGATTTCTAATATTTTTTTGACTTAGAACAACCCTAATTTCCAGTGAACTCTAAGGAGAAAATCAAGAATACTTTATGCTATTCTATTTTATCAACATAGACCTCGAGTCTAGTCCTCTTAATTGAAAAGGATAATAAATCATAAAACTCCAATTTTAGACAATACAATTTAATCCATAATATTTCTTTATTATCTAAGATTTCTTTGTTGATAATTAACAATTAAAAATTAATCTTCAATACTCTAGCTATTTATTACAATAATTAAAATAATATGAGTAAATAAAAATAAAAGATTCAAGCGAAAATAATTATTAAAGTGGGGAAAAACAGGGATAAATTAGGTAAAACTAAAATTATCAATGAACTTTTATTTAATAAAATAGGTTCATAAAGGGAATTATTTATTATGTTTCTAATTAATAAAAAACAAAAAAATGTACTATTTAATAAAAAATACAAAAATACTAATTAGTAATAAACATAACACTATTTCGAATTTGAAATAAATGTTGGATTGTACTATTTAATAATAATTAACCAAAATTTCTAAAATACAATATTGGAATGAAATAGGACTATTTTTTATTTGCTTAATATGTTTGAAATGCTTATTAAGCTGAAAGAAAAGAGTAAATTCTACAGGGGAATACTCTGAATTTATTCGAGAAAAATAATTATGAATAAAAAAATAGAGTTATTCCTCAAGATCAAAGAAACGCCAATCATGTCAGAAATGAAGATCTCAATAGATAATAAGAGAAGCAAATTTAACGAGTTTCATAGCATCCCATCACCAATAGGAATGTCAAGACCATCTCAAGTTGTACTATTACCCTATCCCCTCTCCTCATTAAAAAGTGATTTTTATTAATGTTGGATCTGTTTTCCCTAATAAGGAGGAATAAGAGAATACAATATGAATAAAAGCAATAACAATTCTTTTCAGCAATTATTTTATCCTATGAAACAATAATCACAACTTTTTGATTTGTGTCAAAATAGTTCAGTTTATTTTTTCTCCTTTTTGTTTTGGAACCTCATTTAGGATTTCCTTTATCCAATAAAATGAGCTCCATGAATTCAGATTCATTTGATATTAAATAAAGTCATTTAGCGTTAGATGGTTGATTTGGGAATATTAAGCCCTTTGAATCTCTAGGTTAAGACCAATATTAATAGAGCTATTGATTTAAATCTTCTGTTTTTCCTGTGATATTTCGATCGAGTTAGTTAGAAATCCCCTCCTAAGCAGCAGCAGAGTTCTCTTTGTTCTTTTGGCTACTTAGAAATTTAAGAAATTAGGCCGAAGATGATGGTTAGAATTGCTGAGAAATAGCTGATGCAGCAGAAGGAGATAACAATTATGCTAATGGTTTATTACTGGGATTAGAACTAAGAGTCAAGTTTGTTTTAAGATGCTATGATTGTTAGTTGAATGGCTAAGGATATTTTGAATTGCTTGCCTAGTTTTTAATGTGTATTTCTTCAGAATTGTATTTTTACCATGCAAACTAAGCACCTAATTGTTCTTGCTATGGTGTTGAAGCATATTATGAGAGGGTAGGACTGTGGAATTTTGTAGCTGCAATAACTTGAGATTCAACAGACTATTCCTTTGAACGATTATCTCTAGAGGTTGTCTAAAATCCAGCACTGCTGCTCTTTGAATATGTTTCGCTTCCAACTAAAAACTAACCTGTTAGACTCTGAATCTTGGCTACTCGATTCCTAGGGCTAGCTGATAAGACTCCACTGAGTTTAGTTAAAACTCCAGAGCTGCTTGCTTTGGTATTATTATATCCAATTGGGGGATTCGAAGGATTGGTATCTCTCTGAGTTGGTTAAGTCTTTAATCTTCCCTCAGAAGCAGTATTTGTATCTGAAACGATAGCTTTTTTAGGATATTAAATACTTAAATTTTAATTTTTGTTATCTGCAACGACTTTTTGAAGTTTCTTGGAGTTACCAGATAGGAAATCGTTTTAAGACAACTACTGGTTTTTATCAATTAACTGATGATCAGTTACTTACAAGAGATTAGAAACATAGTTATCTACACGTTAACAAGGAGTAGTCTTATCAGAACTTGCAGCAACAGTAGTAGAATCTGCGCCATAAGGATGGTTGTATTCAGGAGAGTGTGCACTCCGTCCACTTTTACATTCTCTAGCTGGATTAATGTTATTGTTGTAATGGTTTTTGCTAGGATTTCGCATGACAATCTATCCAGCAAGAGGATTATTTTGTTAATGCTATTACAATATGACTAAAGATATTCCTTTGTTAGTGCTATTGCTGGATGTTTTTGCTCTTCCATTTCTGCTGACAAAAGTGTTGACCATCAAAGATTACTAAACTAATGATAAATCATTTATTTATTTAGCGTGACTTAAATCTTAAAATAATTCTTTTTGAGTGTTTCTGTTCTCTGGAGAGCCAATAGAAGTATGAGTATTCTGTCTCTGACTGCTCGAAGCTCTTTCTTGTTAGACTGATCGAACATTCTTTTCTTCAACGAAATTACCATTAGTATTTTAGGTAACATTATTAGTCGAGGGTTTATTGTTTTAACGATGGAAAATACCGAAAACAGGAACAAAAGGAGTAGCTGCAATAGTTGTCTCTGCAATCTTCTGATCACTTTCATTATTTGCTCCTCTTTGGTTTGCCTTTACTTTCTATTATTCCTCTTCAATCAGTGGCTATTTTTCTTTGTGTTCTCCTATGTCTACAGTTTTTGTTCTCTGTGTTTCTGCTTCTTGAAGTGCCAACTGAAGCCTTGTGATTTCTTTGTCCTTCACTGCAAGATCTTCCTTCAATTTGATCTCTGATCTTGCCTACATCTAGATGGCTTCTCTATTCACAACAAGGCAGTAACGTCAATATCCTAGCTGTATTATTACAAATACAGAGACATTTTAAGTAATCAATATTGGATTTCAGCGAGTATCAAATACAACACATGCATGTTTGTTTTTGTTTAGCAACCCTTCAGATCAGCAATTCCATTTATTCAACCCTCCTCTCTTGGCTGGATGTAAAACAGCAAATTTATGGCGAAACATCTATTGTTACTTGAGTTGAGCAGTTTGAGTTTGAAGATTAATCTCATGTGCTTAGCTGTAATTCTGATTATTATTCTTATTCTCCTCTGAAGAACTAGCTCTCCTTCCTGTGTTACTATCAGATTAATCCTAAGCATTTTGTGTAGCTTTAGATGCCTAGACTTTCTATTGATTTGTGCTAGCCTTTTGTTCGCTCTCTTTCTCCTTTAGTTCATCCCTTAGCTCTTAATTCTGTCAAGATCACACAAATTAAGTAGGTTTAAATAAATAGCGATCCTCTTCTCCTATCTTTTAGCCTGTTTATTACCTCTTTTTCGAGTTTGACTACCCGATCCTACAACTTCGCTTTATTTGTTTCACTTTCTACCTGGAGAATTTCAAGCATGTGCTTGAGATCTTTCATCGCTCTGCTTTGTTATTGCTAGCACAACAACAAGAACAACAAAACAAAAACCTTCAATATGTAGTTTTTTAATTAAATCTCCCCTATCCCCCAAATAAGTAGCCTCTCTTTGTGTACTTGTCCCTTGTTAGAATCTGCGGATAGACCTTGCAAAGCATCCATGAATGTTTCATGCATTCTCCGAAGATTCTCCTCTCGACTTTTGGCATCAGCTATTTGCATCTCCTGCAGCTCAATCCTCTACTCTAAAATAGCCTTTTCTTTCTTCCAATTGTTCTCTTTCGAGCGAGACTTTTAAGAAAGAGCGGCAGCAAAGAAACAATTGAATGTGTTATTGTTGTTTTTAAATGAGTAACATATTGTTAAAGTTGGATCGTATAGAATATCAAATGTTACCTGTATTTTGAGTGTTGTAAGCTCTCTTTCAAGAGACTCCTAGCTTTGGTCTGACATCTTAGATAAGTTGGATTGATCTGTAAGTGCTAAAGTGAATGTCTTCTTTGTAAAATTCTTTTCTTCTCCCTTTTGATCTATCTTCACTTATGAAAGATCTTTTCTATTTTTTTCTTTAATTTGATTGCTAGATCCAATAAATTCCTTTATTCTTCTTCTTATAATTTGTCTAAATCATGCACATTCTTGGTTCAATATTTTCAAATCAAAATAAAAGCAGCAACTAATCGATGCTGTTTTTGGAATGTTAGCTTTGATTGAAATGTTCTCGGTTTCGAGAAAGCCTCCTAGAGCCTAAGTGATTCTAAGAAGGATATATTTAACTTAGAAAAGCGTTTTTAATAGTTTAATTGTTACTCTTGGTTCTTTCTCACTTTCAACAGGAATTCTTCTTTGTTGTTAAATACTTGTTTCCTTAATAAAAAGAAAGATGTCTCCTAGTTCAAATGAAAGTAAGTTACCAAGCTGCTACAAGTAACTTAAAATCTTTTAGTTAGACACTTTGAATTGGAATCTAAGTTGAATAATTCAATTTTCTATCTCTCATTCTCTCTCTCTCTCTTTCTTTCCAAGTTGTTGTAATAGTTGCTCGATTGGATTTTATGTAATTGAAAATATCTGAAAAAACTATAAATTATTTCTCATTTTAGACTGCTTGAAATGAATGATATTCAAATGTTTAAAAAAACAGTTTGAGTGATTAAGAATTTTACAAAAGTAAGTTTTGAATAGACTCTGAAATAAATAACAAAATCTACGAAAATACTTCCCCGAGTGCTGATTTACAAAGAAACAATTTGAAATATAATTTTGCCTTGTCTAAACGATTACTTATTCATTTATGGTAATATTCTCAAAGGAAAACAAGAAATAATCAAATAAAGAAATCAAACTGTTTTACACTGGACTGCTCTTCCTTATTTCACTCTAAGTGTATAAGCAGATTCAAATCGATCTCGAGAGCGGCAATTTATTTATTCTTTAAAACTATTTCAGTGAACTTGTTGCTCGTTAAGCTGCTTATCATGCTTAACATCTACCTCTATAAGTTATCTCTTCCTTGGGTTCTTTTCATTTGTAACTGGTATTTACTCAAAAAGACAATTCTTGTGAAAACTGATTATATTTTAAAACCCAAAAATATTTATGCAAAAATGCATACACACTCTCTCTTTCATTCTCTTTCCTTAAACCCCCTTGATTAATAATCTGCTTTTAACAAGCCTTCGAGAATAAGTAGAATCTCTGCGAAAATTTAAATTATTTTTTCCACATGTCTGTTCGTTCTAATTGTTCAACTCACTCTTAAAAACCATTTTGTTCAAAGTATTTTCATTTTCTGCTCTTCTAACTCATACAACTTTCTACCCTTTTATCATCACTCACTCATCAGGCAGAATCCCCCCTCTAGCAGACTTTCCTTTTTGTCAAACTCCCTCTCTCATAAATTATTTTTTTGTGCTCTGGAAAAGCGCCAAAATTCAGTGGGGTGTGCAGTTTTGAAAACTGAGACAAGTCGCGCTCTTCCTAGTTGTTTCTTTGCTCTTTAAATATCGTGCCTCTCCCACATGACCGCCAGATATCCGAACAAAAAACAAAATCAAAAAAACCACTTCCCAACAAGTAAGCCATTTTGTAAATTTCTTCCCAACAAAACAAGTTGACTTATCAGATCTGTTTGTTTGCATAGTGACAGATCATCACATTCTCTCTATCCAAGAGCTTGAGGCGTTAGTCAAATCAAAAGGCATCACGCATGTGATAAATAGGAAAAACGAGCAAATGAACCTCGACTTAGTGAAGATCAAAGAGAGAATCGAAAAACTTGCATTCGGATTGGATTCTTCTTTCGTGAACATCGATTTGATCATCCAGAAGGTAGTTGCAGGAATGTATGAAGGAATTCATACAACTGTCCTTGACGAGCTGGCAGCGGAGACTGCAGCATACCTGACAATAATTCACCCTCATTATTCCTAATTGGCTGCAAGAATATCAGTTTCTAACCTTCACAAGGAGACGAGCAACTCTTTCTTAGAAACAGCCACTGCACTCTACAGCTATGTAGATAAGTCAAGTAAAAAAATGAAGTTTATTTTAAAAAAAAATATCCAAAGTATTTCAACTTATTTCAACATGTTTAAATGCTTAACTAAACCAACAAAACAATAATAATCTCGCATTCAATTTATACTTCAATTTATTGCCTTGAATTCTGATCGAAAAGAAGCAGTCAATCATTCATAAACTCTGCCTTGATTTTAGAATTATCTCTTTAAACCACTCTTTTTTTAAACCAAATCAATTAGATAGAAAAGCTGGACTCATCGCAGAAGATGTCTACAATATCATCAAGGAAAACGCTGCTGCCATTCAAGCTGTCATTAACTACGACAGGGATTACACATATGACTTCTTTGGCTTTAAGACTCTAGAGCGATCATATCTTTTGAAGCTAAAAGGAGAAATTGCTGAACGCCCATAAGATATGTTGATGAGAGTCTCCATAGGTATCCACAAGGAAGATCTCCAGAGTGCTTTTAGGACTTACAATCTCATGAGCGAAAAATGGTTCACCCATGCTACTCCAACGTTATTCAACGCTGGAACGCCTAAGCCTCAAATGAGCAGCTGCTTCTTGCTGACAATGGGTTCAGACTCCATTGAAGGAATCTACGATACTCTCAAGCAATGTGCGCTGATATCTAAGAGCGCAGGTGGAATAGGTCTAGCAGTCCATAACATTCGTGCTAGAGATAGCTACATCAGAGGTACAAATGGAGTCTCAAATGGGTTAGTCCCCATGCTGAGAGTGTTCAATGACACTGCTAGATATGTTGACTAAGGTGGTGGCAAGAGAAAAGGATCTTTTGCTATTTATCTTGAGCCCTGGCATTCAGATATTGTAGATTTTCTGCAACTGAAGAAGAACCACGGGAAAGAAGAACAAAGAGCTAGAGATCTATTCTTAGCGTTATGGATTCCAGATTTGTTCATGAAGAGAGTTGGTAGTGATTCAGAATGGACCCTTATGTGTCCCAATGAATGTCTTGGTCTCTCAGATGTCTGGGGGGATGAATTTGAAGCACTCTACACGAAATACGAACGCGAAGGTAATTGTGAATAGAAAAATGAGTTATTAATTAATTATTCTAACAAACTAACAACAGGAAAGGGTAGGAAAACAATCAAAGCAAGAGATCTATGGTAAGATATTGTTGATAGCTAAATCGAAACAGGCACTCCTTATATGGTCTACAAAGACGCTTGCAATAGAAAGTCAAATCAACAGAATCTCGGCACGATCAAGAGCTCCAATCTTTGCACAGAAATCGTGCAATACACAAGTCCAGAAGAAGTCGCTGTCTGCAATTTGGCGTCTATTTCACTTGTTAAATTCGTCAAGGAAAACGGCGAATACGATTACCAAAAGCTCTACGAGATTGCTAAAGTTGTGACTTTCAACTTGAATTGTGTAAGAACTACAACAACATTAATCAATTAATTTCATTTCAAACAACATTTTGATTCTCTTTTTCTAATTTGGAATTGTTTCTGAATAGGTAATTGACCAGAACTATTACCCCGTTAAAGAAGCTAAATACTCTAACATGCGCAATCGCCCCATCGGCATTGGTGTTCAAGGTATGGCAGATACTTTCATGAAGATGCATATCCCCTTTGAATCTGAGGAAGCCTCGATAATTAATGAGAAAATCTTCGAAACCATTTACTTTGGAGCTTGCTAATCCTCCATGGAACTAGCTATGAAGCATGGACCTTATGAGACATTTAAAGGATGCCCTGCTTCTCAAGGGAAGCTGCAATTCGATCTATGGGACTATAAGCCTCATTTGTGTGGTTATGACTGGGATGGTCTCAAGAAGAAAATATAAGAACACGGTATGAGGAATTCCCTTCTTCTTGCTCCTATGCCAACAGCTTCAACTTCCTAGATTCTCGGGAACTGTGAATCATTTGAGCCATACACGTCGAATCTCTTCACGAGACGCGTGCTTGCTGGAGAGTTTGTGTTGATCAACCCCCATTTGGTTTAGGATCTGATTGCTAGAAATCTCTGGACACCTACAATTAAAAATCAACTTCTTGCTTATAGCGGGTCAGTTTAATCCATCGCAGATATCCCAGATGACATTAAACAAATCTACAAGACAGTCTGGGAGATCTCTTAGAAAGCAATCATTAATCTCGCAGTTGGAAGAAGTCCTTTTATTGATCAATCTCAATCTTTGAACATTCATATTTGTGATCCCTCATACTCTAAAATCACCTCCATGCACTTCTACGCTTGGGAGAAAGGGCTTAAAACAGGTACTACATAGTTCAGCTTTAGCTGTTTTTTCTAGGCATTTCTCATTTCTAACATAATTATTATTCTTTCACAGGAATGTATTACTTGAGGAGCAGACCAGCTGCAGAGCCAATCAAATTCACATTAGACGTTGAGAGTCTCTTAAAAGAAGAAGGTTCAATCACAGTAACTGCTGAAATGAAAGCAGATTAAGAACAACTCAACGAAGAGCCAACTAAGAAACTCAAAACAGAATCAAATGGAGTAAATTCAAATGGAGTTGCCATAGAAACCGAAAAAGATGCCAAGGAAGCTTGCCCGATGCGCAAACGTAGAAAAAACTCGAAGGGCAAATGGGAGTACGAGGAGGAAGAATGCTTGGCATGTGGTTCATGAGATAGGATAAAGTTACATGAAAAAGTACAGTAGTGTTTTCTTTCCCCCATTTTTTAAACACAAAATTAATTGCTTTTGATTTTAATGTATCTACCCTTTGTATTCATTCTTCTTCTTTTTTCAAGCTTTCTTAATCATTTACGCTCACTCGTCGGTCTGAATGCAACATTTTATTGGTTAGGCTTTGAGTTTATTAACGCGAAATTGATTGAGTCTAAACAATCTAATTAAATAACTACAAACACACAGCTTTTCTAGCAAATTTATTATTCAGAAGATAAGATTATTCTCTGCTAGAAACACAAGAATTGCATCATGGCATTTTACTCTTTGCTTCTTTATCTTCTGACAACACAGATTGTTGCTTTTTGAAAACGATTCTAATCACTGGTGTGTTTAAGAGTATCTGTGTTGAATCCAGTTCAGTGAAAAGGATATCTAAGTCCACATAACTTTCACCTTCTTCAGGAAGGAAAAATGCTTCAGAAAGGGAAGACTATTGAATTGATTTCTTCTCAGTTTCAGGCATAGTTTACGCAAATAGAAGCTCTGAATCGAATAGAATCGTCACGATTTGGAGTTTTTTGTTAATAACAAAGTACTCAAAGAGTTATTGAATAGTGGTGTTTTAGCTGTCTTCAAATACTACTTCCCAATTTTCCCAGATGGAAACACTGATACTCGGAGTTATTTTGAATATTGGTGATGGAGCAGGCTCAGTGAGTTAGAACGCAGGCACAGCTAAATTCAAGAAGGCATTTTTTCGTTGAGATAACGGCAATCCCATGACTTATTTGACTAACTCAATAGTCTGTAATGCCGCAATAGCTGCCGTAGTAGTTGCCAATGCTGGGACAATTTTACCAGCTTTTAATTTGACATCCAGCCAGTCCATGGGAGTTAGAGAGTAATTCACTGCCCTGCAGTTTGCTAGGGAGGAAATGTAATCAATGTGTCCATTTTAGTCATTGTCTTTCTCGAATTCCTCAGGGGAAATAGAGTGGAATGATAGGTTATTTGAGATCATGAGTGATTTGAGCTTTTCAAGTAAGTTCTTGGTGTTACTTTAGATTAGATCGTAGTCTGAATCAGCAGCATCATCATTATATGTAGAAGAATTTTGACTATTTTCATTTATCTCTTGCTCTCCTTTTGCTTTATCTTTTCCTTTCATTTCTCCATTGATTTTTTGTTATTCTTCGGATTAGACTTCACTGTGGATCTCCTGAGATTTTCCCTCTGAAGGATGGAATTCCTCTATTTAAACCTTTTCTGCCATTCTAATAATTTCCTTTTTCCTCTCTTCTTTTCTGAAATCCACTGGGTGCTCAAGTGAGAACACCTTAGCACAAAGAGTGGCTACAGATGCTATAAAATCTCTATGTAACTAATTCTCAGGATCTAGGAAACTGATTTCCTTTGGTGCTCTCTTCGGTAGTTTCCAGAATTCTGTGCCATCTTTTAGCTTCGTCTTCAATGGATACGTATGCATTAGCTGTCTGATAGTGTTTCTGAAATATTTGTAGAATTTTCTGACTGCAAAAGCAACACAATCTTAGAAATCTCTTGGCCTTTTCTCCAATTATTTCAAAGCCTTTCTAAGCTCAGAAATGCTCAAGGGACATTCGTAGTCACTCTCATTCTTATCCTTTTGGCTAGCAGCTTCCATAGCTAACCGCAATGATTTCGGCTTTAAAGTCGCCTGCTTTGTGAATTTATCTTTCGCCCACTCTACACAATGTACGGTCTCCTCAGGGAACATCTTCAAAGTGCAATGAGGTATATCTCCTCCTTCTTCAGAGGGATCTTCTTAGCTTCCATAGGACTCGCTTTAGTATGGAACTATCACCTAATATTTCAAAATGGTATGTTAGTCAGGCACTCAAACAACTGAAAAACAGATTTTTGCAATTGAATTTAATTGAGTATCTCTTTACTTAAACATGTCCTTTTGGCCCAAGGGTTCCTGATTCAAGTAGCGGCACTTTTGCTGCAAGACACCTCTTGTCCACATATTTCCTGGCTTGGACATTATCCAGTGCATTCGCGATAATATCTTATGCTTCAAAGAATCCATCGTTGAAAATATCTTTAGATGCTTCACAGACTTTATCAAGGCGGGCTACAATGTGGTTCTTCAGATGGCTGTTGATTTTAATCGCAGCAGCTGCAGCAGTTATCGACTTTGGCTTAGAAATATGCTCCTATCTGAATAAGAATTGCCTGTTTAGATTGGATGTTTCAATGTGGTCTGGATCAGTTAAAGTCAGTTATCCTCTTTTAAGTTTGCTGTTGGATTCCCCAGTGCACAAAGATAGCATAGCAAAGTTTTTGAGAAGCTCACAGCCTATTGCACCACTTCCTATCATAAACAGATTCAAATGCTTTAACTTGTCTAGCAAATCTTTTCCAATGACTGTCTAAAGAAGAAGAGAAGGATCAACGAAAGTAAAGGAGTCTGTTTTATTCTTCTTCTCAGTTTTGTATGTGTTGCAACTTTGCAGTTCAGCTAAAGCAATCTCTGCATAAGCTGCTAGTCTCTATTCTACTGAGTTTGATGTATTTTAAGGTGCATCTTGTGTTGAAATGGCTTGGCTATTCCAAGGTACAACTTCAATGCAATCAGTATAGAAGAATTGTTGAATTGGCATGAACTTGTTCGTCATAGCTTTGATGGCTTCTTGTGCTACTACTCCTCCTATGAAAGCACACTAACAGCAAACAACCAATATTCAGTCAAAAATAGAGGGTTTTGTATGATAAAATATATTATTTTGTTAGTAAAAACCATTTTAAAGCCATCATAAAATTAAAATCTTACTAGGGGATGAAACGATCCTGAGCAAGTGAAGGAGAACAATGCAACAAAATTCTAGAATTCCTACTAGTTTGGCTTTTCCATTTGATTGTTCCCAGCAGCGAATTCGAAATTCTGATAAAGCCCTGAACACAATTCACTGAACTCTTTCATGTCAGTTTTATCCCAAGCCCCTGGGAACCGTTAATACTGTTATTGGAACAACGAGAGCCCATAGAAAGCAATATGAAGATATATTGCGTGGCTGGATTTGTCAAAATCATGGTAGAGCAAGTTCGCATCGAAGAATTTAGTGCTCATGTCTTGCGCCTGAACTAAAGAGCTAAACGAAATAGTCTAAGGGATTTTGACTCCCTTGACAATACCACTACCTTCGTAAGGAGAGAACTCATTCACAAGGGATGCTAATACAAAAGTGCAAGGAGATTAGACTTAAATAACTCGATGCAAAGTATCATTGATAGATTTTGAGGATGCTTCAGGTTGATAATAATTGATAGCATTTTGTAGTCTCTCCATCCCTTTGACTGAAGTGAAAGTCACAGTGTCTCCATCTTAGAGCCCATGCGGTTGAAGTGTTGTGACAACCGTTTAATTCTTAGTATTTGTATATTTATTCTTAGTGGTTTCAATGCTTGAAATGAACGAATCTTTAAACGGCTCTCCATTTGGATCGTTGACAATGAATTTCTCATTGAAATCAATGAAAATACTAGCAAATGGACCGACAACAATTGTGTTGATGAAGAATATCCCATTTGCATGACAGAATTCGCCGATTGCACATGCAGTCTCATGGGAAATCGTATCAGTTAAAATAACTATTTGATAATCTCTCAGCTTCAAAGTGTTCTGAAAGTGCTCGCTTGTCAGCGGGGCTAAGGGCTGGTTTAAGCAATCGATTTTAACATACGGGTTAAGCTGCTGTAGTTCATAGATAGGATCTGTATTTTCTCCGAAGACTGAGTTGATTCTCCTTGTTTTCGTTGTGTCTGAATTATGGCTTAATATCGTCAATCTAGCCAAGCCAGCGAGAGTCAGATTCTTGGCTATTTCGAGACCTAGATTGCAATATCCACTCAGGAAAACACTGCATGCACTCTATTTCTTAACAGATTCGATTCCTAACGCGCAGATATATCTACTCCACCTGTTCTTAACTTCTTCGCTGAGGATGTCCATTTGTTTTATGGCTTACTTTCCGTTATTCATGAGCGTAATGTTGCCGCTGTTATCAGACTCTTTTTTCTCCTCCTCTTCTTCCTCTTGTTCTGCTGTTTCTTCTTTGACAGTCTGCTGAGAAATCGGCTTGGAATGCTGCTGCTATTGTTATTGTCCTTCACTGAGGGTCTCAGAGGTATAAGTTTTTGATTCTTTTGCTGATAGCTAAGCAGACAGAGTCTAAGCTTATTAAAGTGATGATGATGGCTTGCTTTGCCCTCCAACTAGTCTTCTCTTATTTGCGATCTGCGAAGTACTTGCATCGATTCTACTAGGTGGAGGAATAGCCTAAAGTACTTCCTTCAATTCTTCGATTGCTTCAGCTAGCATAGCTTAATACTTGCCAGGCTGCTTAAATAGCCCACACCAAGTAGGATTGTGATCACTCACTAGTCCTGTGTAGGCAGCATTCTTTTGATTGCTGCTCTACAGCCATTCATAGCATTCAGCTAAAATGACTTCTTTCTTGAGATAGAAATGCCTTTGTATGATCTCTTCAAAGCCTGTAGGCGGGCTCTTAATTTGTTTGATCATGGCTATTTTGATGTTGCAATATCGGATGATATTAGAATATGCCTCGTTTTTCTTCTCTCCTTCTTCAGTTCCACTCTGTCCTTCGAATCCAGGCTCGTTGAAGTACACATCTTCAGTCATGATGATCGATTGCAGACTCAGTAACACTTGCAGTAAAGTGCTGATATTCGGATCCCAATTCTCGCTAGCTTAACCCTTCCAAGTGCCCAGTAACGAAAGACAGACTTTACAAAACAACAAACAAAGAAAATAAGTCAAATGTTTCAAATATAATGTCCTTCTTACCTTTTCCGCATTGATAAAGATTTGGATTAAACCTAACCTATCCAGGTCCTGTCGTTGATAAATTTACTTTGGGCGACGAATTCGGGTAGTTATCTTCAAAGAATACATCGTACAAGAATGCTCCATGTGCGTAGGGTGTTCCAGCTGAACCCATTATAAGGCATTTCATGACATCGACTCTCTTGGTATCACACCTAGCAAATATACTATTGGTATCCTCCACAGGCAGAGCATTCGACATGTCTGCAACTTCTTAAGCTAGCCTGACGATTTTACTGTGAGAAACACTGGGAGATTGATGGATTGCATTCCTGTAGTGGTGGAGATACTCAGATGAAACAGGATCTTGCATGGAAACATACCCGAATCGTAGATTAGACAATAGAATGTTGTATTTTTAGCTTAAGGGAAGACTCAGCACTGAAAGGATCTCAAAATATTAGGAGGAGGATTAGGAGGGTGATGACTATTATGGAGATTGTCTTTCTGATTGCAGCTATGCATCTCCACTTTTCTTGGCTTTTTGATCTCTCTAAATGATCGATCTCTCTAGGCATTCCATCACGACTAATATTTTATCTGCTATCTTGCCGGCTTATTGCTTCGGCGTGCTGATAATATCACCCGATCCCTCCTCAGTGGGACCTTACTATTCTGAGTGCAAACAATGCACAAAAATATCGGCAGTTTTACTGAGATTCAACAGTAACTCATGGACACTCTATATCTGGTTTGGTTTGTAGTGTACTCCAAGAGGCAACAACGCCACCAATAAGTTATCCTAGCGAGCAAGCAGCTCAACACAATTCAAATATTCTAGAATCAACTCATTTTGATTGCTCATGTCCAAGAGGGAACCGCTGCGGAATGCATTTTCTAATAAGACTATCAAGCCACTCGAACAAACACTTCTCTGCAATGACCTTGGGACCTTCCAATTGCCTTCTAAGAAACTGCAGACAGCTTGTATGACACTCAAGAGTAGCTCGTTTTTGTTTCTCTTGCTGTCAACATATTCGGTGGTGTTCCACTTAGAATTCCATCCTGTTTAATCCGTTCCATAGCCTATGCCTTTCTTCTTCTTCTTTGGGAGAGAGCTTGTTGTTTTATCATTAGCAGTTGTTGTTACACTAGCACTAGTTAACTCTTTTTCTGTTTCTATTTGTTCTTTAGATTTATTCTATTTGCTGGCCTTATTGTTATTATCATCATTCTCCTTTTTAATCTATTATGATTTAACATCTTCAACATACTCTCTAGGCTGCTCTTTTGAGATCTAGGTTATCCTCTCAAAGAGTTACTGCAGAATATTCAATTTAACAGCTGTTTGTTTGATTATGTTATCTGGGGAATCTTATCGTAGCACTCTAGCAACGATCCCATAGATTTCTTTGAAAGCCTTGCGCTACTGCTCTTTCAATTGCTTACTATCATTTTTATTTTTTTGCCAATTTTAAAGTCTCTATGCATTTTTTATTCAAAAATATCAACAAGAAAGCTTACTGGTTATTCCTTTTTATCTTTCTATTTTCAGAGTATTACCCAAAACATAAAAACTCACAAAAATACGCATACACATAATACTCTTTTTTATGTTTAAATTTTTAGTCATCATCAAACAGTTCTTTAAATATCTTTCATTTTTGAGTGGTTTTAATTGTGTTTTACTTAATATTACTCACCCTTGATTTCTTTTTCTTTTCAAAGTTACTCCCTGCAAAAAAAAGGGGGGAGGAAGGGAGGGATAAGCCAGTAATTTAAATTTTAAACCACTGATAAACTTCTTTTCCTGAGAACTAACTAATCCATAAACTTTAGTTTGCTATCTGTGATTTATCAAAGTGAAAAATAAACTACTTATCTTTTTAGGAGAAAATTCACTAAGTAAAATTGAAGAACCTACTTAAGATTCTTTTTTTAATGAAACATATCATATTTTGAAAAGTTTTTTCATAAATCATTAAAGGTTAACTCAAAGGAGCTTAGATAAAATTACCTTATTCATTATTTATTCAAATTAACTTTACTCCCAAAGTTGAAATTACCTCCAGCCACTGAATCTAGAGAAATCAAGGATCAAAAACAAGCTCAAAATTAAAACCTTACTCCAATTAAAAACAGTAAACCTAAAGAGAGAGAGAGAGTTCAACATCTTTAGCCTGACTTGCAGAAGAACAAAAAAGAAAATTAATTTTAAATGAGAAGGCACTTGTTTTTCTGTCAAGTAGTTGAAAGATTCTCAAATCATGATTATTACAGGTTAAATCATTCTCAATCAATTTAAATAAGTAAAAACGTCATATACCTTGAATCCCCAATTTGAATTGAAAGTAGTAGTTCATTTTGCATCAAGCAATTTAAAATAATAATAAGTTAAATTGAATAATGAATATGTTTCTTCTTCTTCTTCCTTTCCCCATCTCCTTCTTATTGAAGTTGCCTTTAATACCATCATCCTACTCCTATTCCCCTCCCTCTTTTAAACTAAACTTTTCACACAAATCCCCTAAATCAAAA